>Ga0364919_10152_pt1 | contig 33259 bp, 35 predicted proteins | sample SorcelJu500001C7_2_FD_206953 | JGI IMG/M metagenome (GOLD analysis project Ga0364919, IMG submission 206953) | Enriched cells from Trout Bog Lake Hypolimnion, Wisconsin, USA - BchlTB.June20.5000.01.C7 | ecosystem: Environmental > Aquatic > Freshwater > Lake > Hypolimnion/Profundal zone | place... | reverse complement strand
ACATGATAAGCAAGATGGGCATGCCTGTGCATTGGAAAATCGACTTGTGTGTCTCCAATTGTGACTATCAATGCATCCGGGTATATTAGCAATTTTTCCTCGATGTGTTTTTTTATGGTCAGGCTTTTATTTATTTTGCTGACCATGAGAAAATTAAAACCCTCGTTTCCACGATGGGCAAGTCCAGTCGCAACTTGCTTTTGTTCTACAGGTATTTGAGAAATAAGTAAATCTGGACGGTTAAGTTGACACTGAATCCATTTTAATGACCAATCTGTATTCCAAGGTGGATTTGATGTTTGACTTTCTACAAAGGCGCCATTGCTCACAAGTCTAAAATTAGGATCAAGTTGACAATGAATTTTGGAAATAATTTCACTAAATTCATCAGCCGTTACTGACGAAATCTGTTGTTTATTCTTTAGGTTTATCCGATCAAGATGAACCTTCAAATCCTGCGCATATTTCTTCTGTGGAGAAGCACCTTCATTTTTAACCTCTTCTAAAAAGGCATATAGCAAAAGTTTGCCTAATTCAAATGCGATATCAAGAGAATACTCATCGATGATTTCAACTTGGCCCTTATTATTCATCCTTTGTCCACCTAAGGCACCATAAATCGTAACTTTTTTTTCTTGGACTTCACGAACTAGAAAACTTCCAATAGCCCTATCTAACGTAATGTTTCCTCGCCTCCACGTTTCTAAAAATGAACTTTGAGACACAGGAGTTCCGGAAATAAATGCTAGATCGACATTTTGAGTAGAGATTAAGTCTTTAATAGAAAGAAGGACTTGTGAATCGATATCGGCTTCGGTGCTATTTCTAATAACCCCGTCAACATCGCATACAAGAATGATGTGCTCAACGGAACGTCCATTTCTAAATTGCGGAGGAATATAAGTTTCAATCGAATTGATATTTAACATGCATTTTCCTCTGTGACTTAGTCGCCAGAAAAAAGATCCTTCATGAGGCCAATTTTACGTATTTCGTCGCATATTTCTTCTTCAGCCGTCATCATATCAATATTTTGAGAAAGAAATCTATCTCTGATTTGATTGATAGCATTAGCAAAATGGGGATATTTATTTTGACAGATGAGACCATTCACCATTCCACGCAGACAACCATTCAGCGAATATTGATCTTTAATCACTTCACTCAATTTTTCAGCATCTTTTATAAGACTATTGTTTTTTAAATTATTTCTTTCCTCACTGTTTATCATCATAAAACGTTGTACAGGTTCAAGAAGGTATACTAAAGGTGAGTCCCAGCCGCATGTCCTTGCTGCTATTTGTCTCAGATTTTTTTTAGTTTTTTCTGTTTGACTTAACTGTTCATAATAAGGAATTTTCCCATAAGAAAGTGCTAGGCCGATCGAGCTGTTTCCGGTACACCCCACCAAGGAACTGCTCAAGTACATAATTCTTTTAAAATCTCTTTTTGACAATCTTCCTGGATGGACGATACGTAAATGAAATCCATTTATTCCTTCTTCTTCAATGAGTTCGTCATTGACTGTTATGGAAGCAATGGGAAATGTTTTTTTTATATTCTTTAAACCCTCTTTAAGTTCACTGAGATCTGTTTTAGAGGGATAGATAATATCGATCTTCGTTTTGCCGCACTGATGATATCCAAAAAAAAGGGCTCTGTATATAAATCGAAGCGCATTTTCATCATTTGAAACATAACACATAAAGGGAGCATGCTCCGATAAATAGGCTTCCACATCGCTTGGCTGTATATGTTCTGTATGAAATAATTTATTTTTTAAAATATTATTTTCGACTTTATCCCATTGATAATCAGATTTGATCTTATTAGTATAGATGCCAATTTCGCCATCTCCCAGTCCCAGGCGGATTGTATGAAGAAATTCGTTATTTTTGAAATTTCCCACAAATCCATATTCATTGATAGCAAGTCCTTTAGCTAGAGATTCAGTTTTAAGATCGTCAAAAATACCATGGATCGCATTTGGACCTGATAACCAGACTGATGCTTCTTTAATAGACTGGATAATGCTGTTATGATCAGCAAAAGGGGATTTGTCAACCATTGGAGCACAATGAACACCATCTCCAAAATATTCAAGGCAATAGTCGACATTTTCAATTTCTTTAAATTTTAATTTATCCCTATGTCTTTCTGCAGCTAGGGCGATTAAAGTGATTTTTCTTTCAGGAAATTTTTTGCTCAGTTCTACAGCTTCTTTTTGCAAATGAGCCCAGTCTCCCTGGCCATCCCCTAAGATATAACTTGAGAGGATAATTCCTTCTTTTCCTGGTGTAGGTTCACATTTGTTCATTAACTTCCAAAAAGTAATGTCAAATTGTAGTAATTTAGAAGAAAAAAAACGTGTTTGAGAAAAGTAATCCATATATATTTACATAATTATGTTAAAAATAATATTAAGATAATAAAGTATTGACATATAATTATCCAGAGAGAAGGTTAGTAAATGGTATAAATTATATCAATGTTAGATTTGTTATTAAATGAGGTAACTAAAATAAAATATTGAAGATTATAAAAAAGCCACGGACGGGCAGTGTTTTATTGCTTCTCTCCCGTTTCAGGTAATGCACAAATGAGCTAGATGATGAAGGTTTTGGACCTATTGCATATTACAATCCAATCTGCAGCAAAAAATGTTTCAGGGTGCTGTGTTCACACACCCCCTACTGAGGATACGCGTTGATAGAGCGTGTGCCTTACCTGAATTCATTGCATGGCTTTTAAGTCGACCGAACATTCAGGCACAGCTGCAACGCCTTACTGCTGGAACATTGCTGCAAATGCTGAAGCTTGAGGACCTCAAAGGCTTGGAATTGCATCTTCCCTCCATGGATCGTCAACAAAAGGTTCAAGAGCTTGTTCAGCTTACGAATCAGGAACAAAAGTTATTAGGTCACTTAAAGACGAAAAGAAAGCAGCTTGTCGGCTGTTCAATAGAAAAATTACTACTGGAAGAGTCAGTGAACTCAGCAAAAATGATTGGGGTGTAACAAATGGATGCTAAGATTAATCAAAGTCAAATCAACTCAGCAGCTTGGGCCGCCTGTGATACGTTTAGGGGCGTTGTGGACCCCTCCCAATATAAAGATTACATATTGGTCATCCTCTTTCTCAAATACATCTCTGATGTTTGGAGAGATCATTACGAAAACTATAGCAAGCAGTATGGAGATGGTGAAGAAAGGATCAGGCGAAAACTTGATAGGGAGCGCTTCGTTTTGCCCAAAGGAGCGAGTTTCTATGACTTGTATGCCAATAGAGAAGCTGATGATCTTGGTGATTTAATCAATAAAGCTTTAGATGCAGTTGAGACACAGAATAAAGGTAAGCTCGAAGGAGTATTTCGGAATATCGATTTCAATTCTGAATCAAATCTTGGAAGGACCAAAGACCGAAATCGTAGATTGAAGCTCTTATTAGAAGACTTTGCCAAACCCGAATTGGATATGCGGCCAAGCAGAGTTTCAGAGGATGTGATTGGAAATACCTACATTTACCTCATTGAAAAATTTGCTTCGGATGCAGGTAAAAAAGCTGGTGAGTTTTATACCCCCTATGCCGTTTCGATACTTCTTGCGAAAGTGGCAAAGCCAAAAGATGGAGACAAAATTTGCGATCCTGCTTGTGGTTCAGGCGGTCTTCTCGTAGAAGCTGCGCGTGAAGTTGGGAGCCGCAATTATGCTCTCTTTGGAATGGAAGTGAATGGAAGCACGTGGGCACTGGCGAGAATGAACATGTTTTTGCACGGCTGCGATAGCGCTAGGATTGAGTGGTGCAATACCCTCACAAATCCTGAACTAAAAGAGCAAAACCGATTAATGAAGTTCAATGTTGTTGTCGCCAATCCTCCCTTTTCCCTTGATAAATGGGGTGCTGAAGATGCTGATGGGGATAAGTTCAATCGTTTCTGGCGAGGTATTCCCCCCAAAAGCAAGGGCGATTATGCCTTTATCAGCCACATGATTGAAGTGGCTTTAGCTAAAGAAGGACGCGTGGCTGTTGTTGTTCCTCATGGGGTTCTTTTCCGAGGAGGAGCCGAAGGCAAAATCCGCCAAAAACTCATCGAGGAAAATCTATTAGATGCTGTTATCGGATTACCAGAAAAGCTTTTTCCAACAACTGGTATTCCAGTGGCTATTTTAGTTTTTGACCGTTCCCGCGAGGTTGGAGGCAAGAATCAAAATCGAAAAGAAATCCTATTTATCGATGCCAGCCAGGAGTATGAAGCAGAGAAAAATCAAAATATTCTATCTGCATCTCAAATCGAAAAAATCATGAATGTTTTTGATAGCAGAGAGGAAATCTCCAAATTTTCTCATTTGGCCTCTTTTGAAGAAGTTAAAGAAAATGATTTTAATCTCAATATCCCTCGTTATGTGGATACTTTCGAAGAAGAGGTAGAAATCGACGTTATGGCCCTTCAAGATGAGATTGAATCCTAGAAGCCGAACTTGTTCAAGTTAGATCTAAAATGAAAGCAATCCTTCAGGAGATAAAACAATGAAAAAAGATTTAGTTGAAATTACTCATCATCAAACTTTTGAGTCGCTTCGGCAAGAAGAGGATGGCTGTGAATTCTGGAGCGCCCGTAAAATAGCAAAAGCATTGGAATACAATGAGTACCGCAATTTTCTTAACGTCATTGAAAAAGCAAAAGAAGCATGTGTAAACAGCCGACATGATATTGTCGATCATTTCGTTGATGTCACCGATATGATCGACATTGGTAAGGGAGGGCAACGACAAGCTGCGGACGTAAGATTGTCTCGCTATGCCTGCTATCTGGTTGTGCAGAATGGCGATCCAGCAAAGCCAGTGATTGCCAATGGTCAAACCTATTTTGCAATTCAAACTCGTAGACAAGAACTAGCTGATAACCAAGCTTTCCAAGAACTTAAGGAAGATGAGCAACGTCTGTATCTAAGGAATGATCTTCGTCAACATAACAAACAACTTGTTGAAACTGCTCAACAAGCTGGTGTAGAAACAACTCTTGATTTTGCCATCTTCCAAAACCATGGGTATAAGGGAATTTGGGTAACGTAATATTAGAAGATATTTTAGAGAGTCAGCTGCGTAAACAAAATCGCATTTCTTATCGGAATAAAGAATATGCTTTTAGCGATGAAAACATTTCTCAAGCCATTGACAAACTTCGCCGTCTTTCTTTTGACAATGTCATTCAAGCTAATCAAGAGATTTACGATCTCATTACCTTGCCTGTATCCTTAACACAAACGATTGAGGGAAACGCTCGTAGCTTTGATCTTTTCTTCATTGATTGGAAAAATTGGAAAAATAACGTCTATCACTGCACTGCTGAATACTCTGTAGAGCGTAGTCGATGCAATGAAACCGCAAGGCCTGATATCGTTCTCTTTGTTAATGGAATCCCTCTTGCAGTGATTGAATGCAAGTCCCCTAAAGAAGAAGTGGATCAAGCTGTATCGCAGCAGTTGAGAAATCAAGGACGTGAATATTTACCTCATCTTTTTGCTTATAGCCAGCTGCTTGTAGGTGTAAATAAAAATGAATGTAAATATGCCACTGTGGGCACACCAGCAAAATATTGGGCTCTTTGGAAAGAAAAAAATGATAAAGAAGTTACTGTTCAATCTTGTTTAGGCAGACCACTGACAAACAAGGAAAAGGACGGACTTTATACCGAAGAGTTTGTATTGACACGTGCTTTCTTTTAAGGCTTAGAGCTGAAATCAACCAAAACTCTTACGGCTCAAGATCGTGCTTTATTTAGCTTGTGTCGTCCCGATCGTTTAATAGATCTGAGCGATCGCTTTACGGTTTTCGATGGGCCGGATAAAAAGATCGCCCGCTATCATCAATACTTTGTCGTGAAATCGACTCTTGAGCGTGTTAAGCAATATGCTGCCGATGGCCGCAGAGAAGGGGGGATCATTTGGCAAACCCAAGGTTCGGGAAAATCTCTTAAAATGGTAATGCTGGCTAGAAATTTAGTGCTTGATCCTGCAATTCAAAATCCCCGCATTATTCTGGTTACGGATCGCGATGACCTCGACAAACAGCTAAAGAACACATTTTTGGCCTGTGGACTGGAACCTCAAAGAGCAACAACAGGACGTCATCTTCGCGAGTTGATAGCTGCCAAGAAATCCGGTATTATTACCACCTTAATTCATAAATTTGACAAAGCTCTAAACGGAAAAAATCTTGTAGATGACTCCCCTGATATTTTTGTTCTTGTAGATGAAAGTCATCCTACAAATTTCGGCTCTTTTGCCGCACGCATGCGCCAGATGTTACCCAATGCTTGCTATATCGGCTTTACAGGCACGCCATTAACAAAGAAAGACAAGAATAATTTTGCCCGCTTTGGGCAGCTGATCGAGCCACACTATTCCATCAAACAGGCGGTTGAGGACGAGGTCGTCGTGCCCCTTCTCTATGAGGGCAGGCATGTAGAACTTTTGCAAAATCAAAGTGCTATCGACCTATGGTTTGAAAGGCATACTCAAGGATTGTCGGATCAGCAAAGAGCTGATCTCAAACGAAAGTATGCAAGAGCAGAGATGCTCAACAAATCAGAGCAAGTCATTTATGAGCGAGCACTAGCGCGATGAAGGGTTTCTTAAAACAGATAATGTTACCACAGGATGAGTAATTTGGACTATGGAAAGGCTATTCAGTCACCTGCTTATTCAGTTAGATGACTTTCTCAGAGCTTCCGGGAGTAGTTGGTCAATTTCTTTAACCGAAAAGGTCATTTCTTCATTCGACTTAAGACCTTTTCGGGCAATTTTATAAGCTTTTGCGGTCGTACGTGGGGCAGTTTTATATATTTCAAAAAGTTTTGCTTGGAGCTGATCCCGGTGTTCCTTAATTTGATTCAAGTCTATGATTTTCTCATTAATATCAGTTAAAAGCGATAGGTAGCTCTCTCTTACGTTCCATAATTCAGCTGCTGTAATTTTATGGTTTGCGGCTTCTTGCCCGGGGTCAGCATCTTTTGTGTAAGTGCTGATGATAAGTTGTAGGGTAGAGCAAATTACTGACGCTACCATTGCTAGCCGACTAACCTTAGAGTCACCTAAAAAAGCTGTGATCAATCCGCTAGTCGTGATAGCTGCTAATATGATATGCGCCCATTTAACAATGTTAAGTTTAGTTGTGCACAAGTCAGCATCTTTTTCATGCGTTTTTGCCGTATAGGACACGCGTCCATAGCATTCTCTGATTTGGGCTTCTAATACCGTAAGATTAAGTTGTTGGGAAGTCTGATCCATAAAGTGTCCTACATAAATTTTTTGCTGTGCTTTCTCTACCCGATTTTAATTGATCCCAGATTTTTAAGATTAGCTGCTTTGCTTGTTTGGCCTTATGTTCGAAAAGACCGGTTCGATGCACTATTTGATTAGCACCAGGGGAAAACCAGGATTTTTGAGAAGGATTCTGTGCGGACAGGAACTGGAAGAAGTCAAAGGTCAATAGATCGTAAGCATCGAACGGCCAGTCTTTTTTCTCATAGTTTTGCATGAAATTATAGGCAAGGGTATCAATGAGAAGTCCTTTGATAGGGACACGATGCCGCTCTCTCCAAGCACGCGCTATTTTGCATAGATTTTTTAAGTTGCCATTACATTTTTTTTCTAGTTGATTAATTGCATCTATTTCGAAGCGAGGGCGGGTGGTTTTCCAGCTGCCTCCGTCGTTTGCATCAGGATAGATGAAGCTCTTGTCAGATTGTTCAAAGGCGGGTAGCACTTCAATGGTCATGCCATCGGTAAAGGCGACTGAGACAATTTGTCCGTCTGCTCTGATAGCCGTTGAAGGGTAGGTTTCTAAAAGACCGCTACGAACCGATTGAAGCAAGAGAGAGGGGCCATTACCTTTACAATTACGATACCTGTTGTAATAAGACAGGGGCAGCTTGACAATGAGGTCTAAGTCGCTATGCATACCAGAGGCGGTGTCTCTTCCGTACGAGCCAGTAAAAAATTTATTGTTATTTTGCGAGTCATTATCCCGAAACTTTAAGTTTAGACGGCGAGTGATGAGGCCGCAACGATCGGAAATAAGTGAGCGATTTTTAACGGAAAGGTTCGCGCAAAAATTTTTGAAGGCTGGACCTAGGCTCATACATTACCTGTCATATACCTGGCACGAGGGATAAAAATAAGGACTTAAGAAAAGCGGTCAAGCCTTCGTAAGTCCTTGAGAGAAAAGAATCTGGGTGAGAGGATTTGAACCTCCTACCCCTTGCACCCCATGCAAGTTTTTTCCTGTTTTATCTAGTCTCATTTAGTCTTACTCTGTATCACAAAAATCTACTCCAAAACATATCTTAGAGGTTGCTTTCTAATTTTAATTGTCTTATGATGTTGCCGTCAATTTTATGGAATTTCAAGTGGTCTCATCCACCACCTATTCACCACCCGAGGATTTTCATGAGCAATACTATACCACGTAGTAACGGAGATGACTACTGTCAAAAGTTACAACCAAAAGAAAAAGCGATTTATGTTCGCGATTCGCAGGTTAAAGGCTTAGTTCTTCGTGTCAAACCGACTGGATCAAAGTCTTGGATTTTCTGCTATTCAGTCCCTTGTCCTAAAAGCAAATGGCGAGAACGAAAAAAGGGACTTGGTTCCTTTAGGCTGGGACGTAATGATGCGGCAGGACTCACAGTTAATGCCGCCCGCATGGAAGCTGAACGATTGAAGCATCAAGTTAGATATAACCAAGCAGATCCCGTTGAAGACAAAAGGAAATTGGCAACTGAAATGCGTCGAGAAAAGGCCAGTAAACTTTTTGTGAAAGAACTATTCGAAAAATGGTTTGAGGCGGATCTTGTAAACCGCAAGGACAAGGGGGCTGAAGCACGTCGAATGATGTTGAAAGATGTAATTCCTGTTATTGGAGATCTCAACATCAAAGAGGTGCAAAAAAGTCATATATTTCAAATCACCGACGAACTTTTGAAGCGGGGTGTAAACCGGATGGCAAAAGTAATTTTCAGCTTGATCCGCCAGATGTTTCGCTTTGCTGTAACTCGCGATCTTTTACAAGTTGATCCCACAGCATCGATAAGCAAAATAAGTATTGGTGGCTCGAATGTAGAGCGAGACCGAATCTTAAGCGAAGATGAAATCAAAGAACTTGCCGAAAAGCTACCTGAAGCCAACATGAAAGAAACCAGCATCATCGCGATTTGGATTGCTCTTGCGACATGTTGCCGTATTGGAGAGATTTTAAAGGCTCGTTGGTCGCATTTTGATATGAATAGAAAAATTTGGGAAATCCCTGCAGAACATAGCAAAAACGAAAAGGAACACACAATATTTTTATCCGATTTTGCTTTCAGCCTATTTCAAAGGCTTCGGGCGATCACAGGAAATGACGAGTGGTGTTTTCCGACAAAAGAGAAAAATTCTCACGTATGCGTTAAAACGATTACCAAACAAGTTTCCGATCGCCAACGGAAAAAAGACCCTTATACAAAAAGAGCAAAACAAACAGATGTCCTGATACTTTCAAAAGGCATTTGGAAACCACATGATTTAAGAAGAACAGGCGCTACACTGATGACTTCATTGGGGGTGCTTCCCGAGGTTGCAGAACGTTGCCTTAACCACACAGAGGAAAATAAAGTCAAAAGAATCTATCAACGTTATGGCTACGAGCCAGAAATGAAGCAAGCGTGGGAAAAGCTCGGAGAATACCTAGAGTCTTTAATAAATCCAAATGCCAAAATCATAGATCTCAAAGAGGCGGTAGGGTGACAGCTGTATTTAGACCAAAAATTACAAAGGGATTGATAAAGATATTGGAATCAGAAATTTCGATACAGACAGCATTGAAAGAGATTAAGCTCTCTATAAAAAATGTTTTGAAAAATTACTCATTGGAGATTCCACTAGAATTTCAACTCAGTGTCGGTTGGACAGTTTTTGGACCTAAAACAGGTCTAAATGTTGATTTAATCGAAAAAATCCTTAAAACAGGCTTGGTTTTACACAGTTCAAGATGAGGATGAGGAGCTTTATTCATTGGTTCGTCACGAATTGTCCATATTTGCGTATGCTATGGAGCATTTAAAAAGAAGAAAACAGAATAAAAATAACGCAAAGCATCCTAGGCCAAAAATTCCAGAAGCAGACAAGTTTATTGAACAATTTTTAAAGGTGAATATTGATGCGGATCCTGAAAAAATCTGGAAATCATTGCCAGAAAGCCAAGATTATGAAGATTTGTATAGAGATAGCGCTTTCCTTTACTGCAGTTCATTTCCGACTAAAAAGCTAAGTATCAGGGCTTTTGAAATTCGTGTAAAAAAAATTCGAGAACGGTTAACACATAGCGGCGCTACGTGTAATAACGTCTGAGACAATTCATTACGTAACAACACAAAATGAGGTTGCGTAATGACAAAAACAGCATTATTTTTAAAAGACATCGAGGTTGCTATTCGCTACAATATTAGCCGAGCAACCGTCTGGAGATGGGCCGATCAAGGCAAAATACCCAAACCCTTCAAACTTGGAAGTGGATCGAGCCGATGGAGTATTGTTGATCTCGAACGATGGGAGAGTTCAAAGAGCTCAAAGGAGGATAAGTGATGCCAATATCACATCCTCAAGAAAAAAAAGATGCCGTCCGGCCTATGGACGGCAAAGATCAAAAAACAAACTCGACTAAAGAAGAGTCTATTCTTAATTCCACTAAAACACAATATAATGCTTTCAAAATTGTGAAGGCTAAAGGTGTTATTTTCACCCAATCCACAAAAAATGCCCTTAAACAAATATTTGGGTGCCGTTTTAATTATTGTTACGATGCATATGTTGGTCCTATTGCTAAGAAGAACGATGTTCAGGAGTTTTTGAATCAACTTAAGATTGATGCAACATTATCTGATGTTTGTTTCGATTTTGAAAAAAATCAGAAAATTGACGGTCTTGAGACCCGTTTAAATATAATTGAACAAAACATTCAAAAATTATTTGAAGAATTCATAGTATTGGCTGAAAGATACGATCCAACGAGGTCATATCATGATTTTCAAACAGAACCTGCATCTCATAATCCCAATCAATCTAATGATGATATTCGATTTCAGGTTGAATGGGATCTTTACCAGCGATTCATTAATTTAAGGGATTTGGAAAAGGAAAGAGAAAACTTAAGGGTTTCTATAAATTTACATATTCAAGAAGAGATTGGCTGGCATGATCCCAATCCAATTTATGCTTTACCAATCGATGTACCAGAGTTTCTTCCCAAACAAATGTTGCCTTATCCTTTTGATGAATGGGTTTTGGATGAGGCTTATCGCATGCCTTGCCCGCCTGATTATGTGGCAATAGCTTCAATCGTAAGTTTAGGAGGCATAATAGGTGCTCGTTGTGGAATAAAACCTAAAGCATTCGATAATTGGATTGTTGTACCGAACTTATGGGGTGGATTAGTGGGGGTTCCATCGACTAAAAAATCTCCAGCAATCAGTGTGGCCTTAAAACCTTTAGAAAAATTAATTCATATAGCTACCGAAAAATACCAAAAGGCAATCGAGACATACAGTGTAAAAAAAACAATCAATACAGCGCAGAAGGAAGCTCTCGAAATTCGCATTAAGAAAGCAGCAAAAGACCAAAATTTAGGAGAATTAGAAACGCTTGCTGCAGAGTTAAAAGAGCATGAGTTCAAAATGCAACTCCAAACGCCCATTCTAAAACGTTATAAAACGAACGATACAACAATCGAAAAATTGGGAGAACTCCTGAGAGACAACCCATCTGGAATGCTGGTTGTGAGAGATGAGTTGATAGGTCTTTTAGCATCGTGGGAAAAAGAGGGAAGGGAAGGAGATCGAGCTTTTTATCTGGAAGGATGGAATGGGTATTCAAGTTTCGATACTGATCGAATCCAAAGAGGAAATATCAATATCCCAAATATTTGCATATCTCTTTTAGGAGGTATTCAGCCGGATAAATTGCTCGCTCTTCTCATACAAACTTCTAAAGCTCTATCAAATGATGGAATGCTTCAGCGCTTTCAATTATTGGTATATCCAAACCATAACCTTTGGGAATGGCGTGATAGGATTCCTAACAAAGAGATACGGGCCCAGGTTGATTTTGTATTTCAAAAAATAGGTGAATTTAATCCATTGGATTGGGGGGCCATTTCTTCTTCAGATGTTAAAATTCCCTATTTTCAATTAGATCAAGAAGCCCAAGTAATCTTTATTGATTGGATCAGCACGCTTCGCTTAAAGAAGCTTCCTCAGGAGGATAATCCTTTAATTTTACAGCATTTAGAAAAATATGACAAATTATTTGCTTCTCTCGCTTTAATTTTTCATTTGATTACATGCATTGTAAATGACTCCAAAGGCCCAATTAATGCAGTCTCAGCCAAAAAAGCCGTGGAATGGTGCGGATATCTCGAAGCACATGCAAGACGTTGTTATGGATTGTTGGCAGATGACGGTTTACATTCTGCCTTGGCACTTTGCGAGAAATTACGGAAAGGAAAATTGAAAGAAGGATTCACTGTAAGGGATGTCAGGCGTAACCAGTGGACGTATTTAACTTCTGACGATTCTATTAAATCGGCATTAAATTGGTTGGAAGAGGAAAAGTGGTTAAGATCTTATGAAACTGGAGGAGATGGCCCTGGAAAGGGACCTCGCACATGTCGATACAAAATTAACCCCAAAGTATTTTTGCACAAAAGTGATGGATGAGTTACTGCCAATACTGCCGTTAGATTTCTTTCGGCAGTATTGGCAGTATCCAAGACAAAGGAATTTAGGTTTTTCTTATAATGAGGAGGAAAAATGCCTGAAAATGCAGGACAAATGCAGGTGTCAGGAAAATTTCAGAAGGGTCAATCTGGAAATCCCAAGGGAAAGATAAAGGGCACAAAAAATCGAGCCACGATCGCAGCAGAACAGCTATTACAGGATCTGGACAATATTTGCCGAAAGTTAGTTGAAGAGTCTTTGAGCGGTAATATGCAAGCCATCAAACTCGTTTTAGATCGGGTAATGCCATCAAGAAGAGATCGTGTCATTGATGTTCAACTTCCAAAACTAAAAACGCAGATGATGCAATAGAGGCGATACCGAGAATTATTGACGCTGTAGGAAGTGGAGCTATATCTCCAAGTGAGGGTGAGGCTATCTCTAGAGTGATTGACAGTTTTTTGAAAGCTATTCAAGCATACGACATAGATAAAAGAGTCAGTATGTTGGAACTAGGAGTTAAATAATGACAAAATCAATTATTAGCCGAGTGAAAAAGCTTGAAGACTTACTGCTTCATAATCGGGGTAAGCGACGAATTGCCACAGTAGTTTATGATCCTGATATTTGCCCTCATTCCAACCTTCCGCACATTGAAGCTGATGTTATCTTATGTTTGCCTGATAATGGCCACAGAATGCCTCAAGGACAAGTTATGCCCCCTGAGGGGTATCTTATAAAGTATTCATAGTTTATCGATTTCAGCAAAACCTACCCAGTTTTTTATATTGGAGTAGATTCATATATCATTCGCTATTCGTGAGCTGAGTACCATCAAACACACCAGTTACTGGTGTGTTTACATGCTAGGGTGGTGTGTTTTCAATTCCACCCTCATCTTTTTCACATTTATAACGTACTGCATTTCAATGAATAAAGGCTTTTGTTTGATTATGATTCGTCATTGTCTTTCCTATTTTATTAGGATGTATTAGAATCAAGGAAAAATCTAAAGTACAGGTTTGAATAGATGCATCAAGCGAGTGCGCCTAGTGATCGGTGGCTATCTGTAGATGAGATCTCAACATATCTAGGGGTTAAGAGAGATACTGTTTACAAGTGGTTAGAGCAAAAAAAAATGCCTGGGCATAAAATTGGTCGCCTTTGGAAATTTAAAAAAGACGAAATTGATGCTTGGGTTAAAAAAGGTTATGCGGAGAGTAAAACGGCCCATGGTTAAAGAAATGATCTATAAATTTTGGAGGCCTTGTGAGAGCCATTAGTTTTTTTTCAGGGGCCATGGGTCTCGATATTGGTTTGGAAAAAGCTGGGATTGAAGTCATTTTGGCATCTGAAATAGACAAATCCGCAAGGGCGACGATTGCCGCAAATAAACCAAATCTCCCTTTAATTGGAGATTTGATGGATTATAGCGCGCAAGAAATACTCAAAGCCGCTAAGTGTAAAAAAACGGATGTTGATTTGATGGTTGGCGGGCCACCTTGCCAAGCATTCAGCACTGCGGGCAAAAGGAAAGGGTTCAACGATGCAAGGGGAAATGTATTTTTAAAATATTTGGATGTGGTTACCGAAATCATGCCAAAATTTGTCGTCATTGAAAATGTGAGAGGCCTCCTTTCAGCATCATGTGGACAAAATGATGGGGATGGGAAAGGGTCTGCCCTCACCCAAATTTTAAATATCTTAAAAAGTGCCGGATATTCAGTAAGCTTTAACTTATACAATACGGCTAATTTTGGCACTCCACAAATACGCGAAAGGGTGGTCATTGTTTGTGCATTGGCAGATACCCCCCCATTTCTTACGCCTACACATCATGAAAATGGCGGTTTTGGATTGAAGCAATGGAAGACTTTTAAGGATGCTGTTGAAGGGTTACCTGAACATAAAAAAACATACATCACTTTCCCTGAAAAACGTTTAAAATATTATAGGCATCTAGGTCCTGGCCAAAACTGGCGAGACCTTCCTTTGGAGTTACAGAAGGAAGCTTTAGGGAAAGCCTTTTTTTCAGGTGGAGGAAAGACAGGTTTTTTTAGAAGGTTAGCTTGGGATAAACCATCTCCCACACTTGTAACCCATCCAGCTATGCCTGCGACAGACTTGGCCCATCCTGTTGAAGACAGGCCTTTAAGTGTCGAGGAATATAAGCGAATTCAAGAATTCCCAGACAGTTGGATTTTATGTGGTAGCGTGTTGGATCAATATAAACAAATAGGAAATGCTGTCCCTTGTGGATTGGGATATGCCATTGGTAATTTGGTAATGAGATTAATGGATGGTAAGGAATTAAAAGCAATTCAAGGATTTCAGTTCTCACGCTATAATAATACAGACCATAAAACATGGAACAATAAAAAACAGAACAAACAACTAGAGATGTGTTTTTAAAATGCGTAGTGAAGATGAAATTGAAAATAAAATCGAAGAACTTCTGAATAATTTTTATAGAAGAAGGATCGATAAGTTGAATGGCTTGGGTTTAATGGCTACATTAAAAAAGAAAAACCCTTACTTATTTAAGGCCATTGGGACTGAAAAGGCTTCTGAAATCGTTGAGAATATGCTTTTGGCATTTATGTCTTCCTCTGATGAGGGGATATTTGGTGATGCTTTTTTTGAACCCTTAGCAGTATTTGTCTCAACAGGTGATCCTGCCCCTTCCTCGGGTGTTGATATTGTCTTACAGGATGATAAAAAATATACAGCCATTGCCGTAAAGTCAGGGACAAGCGTGTTCAATTCCCAAAGCAAAAAAAAGCAAGAGACCGACTTTAATGCTTTAAGGAATAGGATGTTTAAGCTTCAAAAAGTATTTGATCCCGTGATCGGATATGCTTATGGCCGTAAAAACCAAAGGGAGAATACTTCTTCCGCCATCAGGGAACTTGCAGGTCAGGCATTTTGGCAAGAAATCACAGGCGATCCTGATTTCTATTTGAAGATCATAAAACTCATGAAAGACCTTTAAAGCATGCCATTGAATACAAAGAAGCTTGGGATCATGCTGTCAATAGATTTACAAGGGATTTTGCTGAGCAATTTTGTGATAAGGATGGTGCGATAGTGTGGGAAAAGATTGTTGAATACAATAGCTCTTCTACATCCCCCACGAAAGGAAAAAGAAAAAAGAAAGTGGGGTGATTTGGCTGACAAGTTCTCTAAAGAAAAACGAAGCCAGATAATGGCCGCAATAAAAGGCAAAGATACGAAGCCAGAGGTTTTGTTGCGCAAAGCCTTATTCGCAGACGGCTATCGCTTCCGGATTCATGTTAAAAATTTACCCGGCGCCCCTGATATTGTCTTACCAAAGTACAGGAGTGTAATTTTAGTCCACGGATGTTTTTGGCACGGACATTTTTGCAGTATTTCTAAAATTCCCAAGACAAATATCGAGTTTTGGACAAATAAAATTCACCGGAATCAAGCCAGGGACATTAAGACAAAAGCTGCCTTAAAAAAGCTTGGGTGGAAAGTTTTAATAGTTTGGGAATGCTCTCTAAATAAAAAGAATTTTCCAAAAACATTTCACAAAATTCTCAAATGGTTCGGAACTAGTGCGACTAATTAAATTGGTCGCTTAGAAGTTACAAAATGTAATTTTTCTGTAAGCGGTGAAAGCATAAAATCTTCAGAAAGAAAATTGAGCAACCGTTTAAGTGATTTTTTGCCTTTTGGGATGATTATATTACCGCTATCGTTAATTTGAAGGTCATATTGAAGATAAGCGGCGACAATTTTCATTTCCTGTGGGGAGATGTTTAAAACCCCAGATTCAAGGATCAAGCAAACTTTCGTTCGCATCGAGCCATTAAATTCACTCAATGTATTTTGCGGATCTTCCATGGCAAAATGCTTATGGTTCAAAAAATACTTTACTTGATCGTCTGTTGCCTCATTAAGATAGGAAGACAAGTCAAAAATTCTATTGGCAGCCCAAGAGCTATGGAATAAAAGTTCATCCCCGCGCAACATTGCACCGAGGTTTTTGTTTAGGTTTAAGCCAGGCTCTTCCATCTGATGGTAGGTGTTTTTTGCCCATATTATAGCCAAGCTTCGATTAGATATTATTCTTCGCCGGTCAAAATTTTGGAAAAGTAATTCTTGAGGGTTGTCTGAGGTTGAAAAGAAAGCTTTAACATGTTCCAACATATCTGGAGATGGTTCCAAAGATTCGACTGAAGAAGAAGAGTTCGTAATAGATAAAAGATCATTAAGATCATCGAAGGGGTTAATTTTAAAAATTTCATCTTCGGCGGGATGGTAAGCCGCTCTGTACTCTATTATTTCCCGCTCATTTAAAAAAGTGTTTCGTTGTTTTCTAAATTCCTCGGTAAGTTTCGCCTGAAGACTTGGGGAAACAGAAACATGGAGTACTTTTTTTCCAGGGATATCCGTAATGACAAAAAAATTGAAGGTGTTAGCATCATTCATTGCGTTTATTTCTTCTCCTTCTCTAAAAACACATATTCGGCAAGTCGCACAAGTGTCAGCCTTTCTCTAGGTACAGCCCTCAAAGTCCGCTTTGTTATAAGAATCGCATTCACATGATTCTCTAACGTAATTTCATATACATGCAAGCCTAGGAATTTTAAAACGGGATTAAAATAAAGGGAATTAGAATTCCAAAAGACAAACATAAGCACCACAGTTATATATAAGGCCATTGGATAGTCAATTTTTGCTGTCATGCCTGAAAATAATGGAAGTAGGTATGCAAGCAAAAAAACAACAACTTCTGCATCGCCATTTTTGATTGCTACAATGCCTTCTGAAAACTGTTCGAGATTGTTAGGTGCATGCCTTAAGATAAAAAATGCTAAAATAACTAATGATATAGCACCACCTAGCCAGCCAAAAGCTTCAAGGGATGGCCCAAAATTGTTAAACAAATTAAAGGAAACGGTTAAAAGTATAGGTGCAAGGGCTGTTGCAATTAGAATTGTGCGAATTAACTTAGAGTACATGGGCGCCTTTATGAAAAAGAATACGCATTATATGTCCATTAGGCGTAAAAGTCGATTAATACTCGTCCTTAAAGGAATTTTGGTTGATAGCCTTATTTAAAATTACCCAAGACTTTGCTAAACATGGGAAAGAGAGAGTCTTCTAGGAAGAATTCTGTGATGCGTGCCATTAGCTACTGTGGAATTCCTGCTAGTAGCTGTTTACCTCACGCGGAGAATGTTGGAATGGTTCTTTCTCTTAATGTTTTAGACACATTTTTTTCGATAAGATTTGCAGACGATGGAAGCAGAATTATTACGTTGAAAACCAGCTGAAACCACTGATAAATCAATGCCACTCTCATCTCTTGAAGCCGATTCCTTGTTATTTTGAGTGGGCAGCCTCTTCCATTTTTGCGACCAACTCTTTCAAAAACTGCATTGCTTCTTCGTGACTGCTCATGGATGAGGTCAGTTGGTATGAATTGCCGCCGATTTTGGCGCGAGGCCAATAATATGTAGTAAAGGGAAGATGGTCTACATAAAATTTAGTGGCAGCAGCTAAGTTGATGATACAACCATCGCATTCATAGTAATAAGGCTTGCATTGAGAAAAATAGCTCTCTTCGGCTTGATAAATAATAGCGGGAGGGGCTGGAGGTATATAAGTCATATTGAGTTCTCTTTTTTAGCTTGTGTTTCTAATGGACTCATCCACCACCTATCCACCACCTGAAGAAAAAGAAGGACTTACGAAAAGTGGTCAAGCCTTCGTAAGTCCTTGGAAGAAAAGAATCTGGGTGAGAGGATTTGAACCTCCGACCCCTTGCACCCCATGCAAGTGCGCTAGCCAAGCTGCGCTACACCCAGATGAATGGTTAGATAGCTGAACTGATTCCTTCAAACCGAAATTCAGACTTTTTAAATTCTTTGACTGCAATATGTGCACATTGATCAATGATCTTTTCAATAGGGTCTGTCGCTAAATCCACCTCAACGGCTGCAATATCCACAGATATGGAAGCGCTAAACGACGCGCCGCCTTTAATTCCCTTTACTTTGAAATTTGCAAAAATTCCATCTTTTTTCTTAGTGATATTTATAAAACGGACAAGATTGTTTTCTGCAATATTTTTCATTTGCCACCCTATTGGAAAGGTTCAATCATAGGGGTTATTACTTTTTCCTGCAATGAAAGTTTTCCCAATTGACTGGATAACCTACGGAATGCTAAATTTAACTCCATTTTTTTAGTTTGCTGATAAGGAAAATTATATGCCTCTTTTCGAAATTGAACCTAGTTGGTTGAATGTCCTTCAAGATGAGCTTCAGCAGCCTTATATGACTTCCCTTGCGGCTTTTATCGCAGGAGAAAGAGCACAAGGAAATTCTATTTATCCTCCAGCAGAATTGGTCTTTAATGCTTTTTGGAAAACTCCCTTCCAGAAAGTACAGGTTTTAATCATGGGGCAGGATCCTTATCACGGTGCAGGGCAAGCGCATGGTCTTTCCTTCAGTGTGCCAAAAGGGGTTCCACCCCCTCCCTCCTTGCAAAATATTTTTAAGGAATTAAGCCAGGATCTCCAAGTTCCCCCTGCAACTCATGGTTGTTTGCTCCAATGGGCCGAACAAGGGGTTATGATGCTTAATGCCTTACTCACAGTTCGAAAAGGGGAACCTATGTCCCACCAAGGCAAGGGGTGGGAAAAATTCACCGATGCGGTGGTCCGAAAGCTTTGCGAACGCGAAGATCCTGTTATTTTTGTTCTTTGGGGCAAAGCCGCTCAAGAAAAGTGCCGCTTGGAAGGGGAAAATATCTCCTACTCCCGGCATTATTTTTTAAAGGCCCCCCATCCTTCTCCAATGTCAGCCCATCAAGGGTTTTTTAATAGTAAACCTTTTTCAAAAGTAAATGAGCTATTGGCAAAACAGGGGAAGCCTCCCATTAACTGGGCCTTAGAATAATTGGGCCTAAGAACCCGATCACAGATTTTGAACAGGCTAAATCCCCGCTGTCTAGCTAGCACTTTTTTATCTATTAACCCAAAGTTCGCGTTTATCAGCAAAATTTACCCTTTTCTTAGGGAATTGTTTGCCTGTTCATTGCTTACAACAGGGATTTCCTTCGATTTTATTTGGCATTTTTTTCGCATCTTTTAAAGAATAAACTGACAAATTACAGGAGCACATTACATAAAGATAGATTTTCATAGAAAGTAAACAAATGTTTACTTTATCTATAGAAATCAGGGAGAAGAACCATCACTAATGAGAAGTTCCGTAAGTAAGGAGTATTTTTATGGCTGACAATGACTTCTATAAAATCGATAAGCTGCCTCCTGCAAAGACAAAAGCTCAATCGCGTACACATATAAAAGATGGCGATCTTCAAATTCAAGCTTCCAATATAAAAGATCCTTCTCATGTTGAAGGGGCTAGTTTTAAAAATATATTGTCTAATTTAAGTCAAACGAATGCCGTGCATGTCAATGAAGGGTTAGAACACATATATGAACATGAAGATGTTCAAAGAGCCATGAACGAAGCGGCAAGTTCTTTTGAGTCCATGATGCAAATTCAAAAAGAAATTGAAAACGCATACCAAGAACTTAGGCAAATGCTAGCTTAATCAAATTTACCATTAAACAAAACTTTTTTTTACCTTAAATTAATAAACAAAATTGAAGAAATTAGTAATGGTATTGTTATATAAATGAAAATATTATATAATAAAAAACGAGAGTTGATTTTAGTAAAAATTTAATTTACCAAAATAAACCCATGGTGAAGCCATGTTAATGGAAAAGGAAATTAAAAAGTTGTTTAATCAATTGATCCATCAAGACCTCGCACAAATTGCATTGGATGGAAATGATATTACCATTCGAGTTTTTGACAACGGATCAAAACTTTCTCTTTCTACCCCTGTTTATTTAGGCGGAAACTTTATTCCCAAAAGTGTACGGCAGTGCGTTGGTTATCAACGTTCTCCGATTAAGACTTTCTTAAACAATACTTCGCTTAGCATTGATGAAAATAAATATGAGATCGACTTTCACTACGTGGGTCATTTGGAAAACTTAAGCAGCAAACTTTTTATTGATCTGATCGAAGAATTTAGTGTTGTGGCTGATGAATGGCGCTTGTTTTTGGATGAACATGATAAAAATGATCTCGTCCATGTGCGAGTAAAATAGCCTTAAATGCTTAGAAAAACATCTAAAAAATTGTTTTTTCTAAGCTTTTTTTTCCCTAATTTTTGCATAAATAATCGCCCCTTCAAAAAGAATTATTAAAGGCAAGGCAAGCAATAATTGAGAAAGTACATCAGGAGGGGTTAGAAGGGCTGACAAAATGAAAATAAATACTATGGCATATCTTCTTCCTTTAATTAGAGTTGTTGAGTGAAAAACCCGAAAATGGATGAGTAAAATAAGAAGCAAGGCGCTTTCAAATGCCAAGGCATTACCTAATAAAATGGCCAGGGTATACTCAATGTAGGATTTAAAAGACCAGGTATCGACTCCTATTCCTTGATTAAACGATTTAAAAAACAAATTTGCACAAGGGATAGTTAGGTAGAAGGCAAAAAACACTCCCAAAAGCAAAAATATAAAAGCGCAACTTAAAAAGGGGAGGGCGATTTTTTTTTCCTCCGGGTTTAAACCCGGCGCTATAAACTTAAATAGAACGATTATCCAGAGAGGAGAGGTTCCGACTAATCCTATCCAAAAGGTGATTTTTAATATTGAAGTAAACCCTTCAATAGGGCTTAAAATAACCAAACGGGATGGATGGGATGCTTTTGCTTCTAATATTCCTCCTGGTTCCAAAAGATATTGGGTGGGCCCTATTTTTTTAATTTCAGGACTTATTGACAAAAGGGTATGGGTTTTCGGGAGAGAATAGATAATGGAATTTTTTTCAGGATTGTAAATTTTAAATTGCCGAATCTCCTCTACCTGAGCTTGCCCTTGTAAGGCAGGATTTTGCAAAGGCGAGGTCAACCACTTGATGATAGGATGATAAAAATATAAAGAAATTGCCATTCCGATCACGACGATGCCTAAACAGAAGAGAAGCGTTTTTCTAAGCTCTTCAATATGATCCCAGAGTGGGGAAATTTTATTTAAGTCTGACATTTCTATTCAGGATGATCTTCTTCAGAGCCTTTTTTAATTTCAATGGTTTTGGCTTCAGAATAATCGTCTTCGGAACATGCTTTTTTAAATTCACGAATCCCTTGGCCCAAACTTCTGGCAAACTCCGGCAGTTTTTTCCCTCCAAAAAGAAGAAGGACTGCACAAAGGATTATAATTAATTCCCCGCTTCCAATCATAAATTTCTCCTAATTTATCTGCTTTTTTGAGTATCAACCGGGTTCTAGCTCGATTGAATAAGAGGCTTTATTTCTGCATCCAAAAATTCATGGACTTGCTGCGAAGCCCTGCCCGTAAAGTTATGAATATGCGTGAGATGGTTAATTTCATCATCACTTAAATCAAAAGAGGGATCCTTTCTGATTTTTTCCAAAAAGCCTTTCGACTCGCCCGTTTCTTTAACTTGTTTGGCAATTTCTTGCCAATGGGTGCGGATCTGTTCATGCAGGTGCTGGCGGTCCCCTCCTTTTTTAACGGCTTCCATCAGAATGCTTTCTGCGGCAAGAAAAGGAAGCTGCTTGAGAATGTGCCGCAGGATCGGAGCGGTATTGACTGTCAATCCTTTGGATATTTTCAAAAGGAGCTCTAAAATGGCATCTCCACATAAGAACGCTTCAGGTATTGACAAACGGCGGTTGGCTGAATCATCTAAAGTACGCTCAAGCCATTGGGTCGCAGCGGTGTAAGCGGGATTTTGATAAAGAGATATTAAAAAACGGGAAAGGGAACAAATTCTTTCAGCCAAGATGGGGTTGCGTTTATAAGGCATGGCGGAAGATCCAATCTGCTTATCTTCGAAGGGTTCTTCGATTTCTTCTAGATGGGCCAAAAGGCGTAAATCTGTGGCCATTTTATGAGCGCTGATCCCTATATCAGAAAGCGCGGACAATATTTGAACATCTTGCTTACGAGTATATGTTTGGCCTGAAATGCGAAAAAGATGGGTAAATTCCATCTCTTGAGCAACTAAACGGTCCAATTCCTGCACTTTTGCATGGTCGTTGCCAAAGAGTGTAAGAAAAGAAGCTTGTGTACCTGTTGCTCCTTTTACTCCTAGAAATCGAAGATTTTCCAAGCGATGTTGTATTTCTCGATAATCAAGGGTAAAATCTTGAATCCATAGGCAGGCCCGCTTTCCAACAGTTGTAATTTGTGCGGGTTGGAAATGGGTAAAGCTTAAAGTCGGGGTTTCGGCATACTTTTCAGCAAATGCGCTAAATTGCTCAATAACGCTCAACAATTTAACTTGGAGCAGCTTCATTCCCTCGCGCATCTGAATTAAATCGGTATTGTCTGTAACAAAGCATGAGGTTGCGCCCAAATGGATGATTGAACGGGCTTTGGGACAAATATCTCCGTATGCATAAATATGAGCCATGACGTCATGATGAAACTGCTTTTCATATGCATCGGCTCGATTTAGATCGATCTCTTCCAAATGGGTTTCCATTTCTTCGATTTGTTCTTGAGAAATAGCTATCCCTAAACGTTGTTGGCTTTTTGCTAGAGCAATCCAAAGCTTGCGCCAGGTTGTAAATTTAAAAAAAGGGGAAAAAATGTAGCGCATCTCTTTAGAAGCGTATCGATCGGAAAAGGGACTTTGATAGGTTTTGCTGTCCAAAGATGTCTCTCGCTTTAAGGCTTTTTTTGGGATACGAGTGTTTGAAGCTCTTCTAAAAGTTGAAAAATTGTTTCTTGCTGATTCTTTGAAAAGCTATTGCGTTTATTTCTTTGCAAGCTAAGGAGAATTTTTTTTAATCCTGCTATTGCTGCCTCTCCCAAATTTTGCCCGCGTTTATCATTTTGGGATAAAGGAAAAAATTCACGGATAATGACTAAAAGTTCTGCTTTTGTTTCCCCTTTATAATTTTCAACGAGGGATTGCTTTTTTTCTAAAGGTCCTTGCCGGGCGGCTAAAGTATAAATGGCTTGGCGAGGCATGGCTTCAATTTGGGGGCGCAAAGTTTTGGGCATTGCTTCATAAAACTCGTAATATTGGAGGAAATTGTAGGGTGTTTGGCGGTTTCCATAAACATTCATGAGCCAAAGCGTAAAGGCGCCGTCCCGATAGCGGGTCAATATTTCGTGGGCTTTTTTGATCCTTTCTCCATGCAAAAGAGCGGCTTGGTGATTGATGGCTTTGACTTCTGATGTTAATGCAAGAAGATTTTTTAGGTCTTGAGCAGAGACTTCCCCTTCAAGGGTGTATTCTTTTAAGATATGTTCAACAGATTGCTTTTCTTGTTCGCTCAATTCAGAGACATTGAAGATGCCGGAAAAACTGGTAAGATTTCCATTGGCGGATTGTTGGGCCATGGCGGCCATTTTGGATGACCGCTCGCTTTTTTTCAGGCGTTCCGTAAGAAAGGCTTTGACATTGGTCATTGGATCCACTCCTTTGCCGGGATGTAAAACGGGTTTACATTCACCCTTTGGATAGGCGTTTCAAAATCTCTTTGGTTGCATCTATGTAATCGGTTGCTGCACGGCAATCGGGTTCGGTTTCAAAAACCGGTTTACCAAAAATGGATGCTTCCGAGACATTGATGTCCCGTCGAATTTTGGTGGAAAGGACTTTTTTTGGAAATGTTTTTTCGATCACTTCAAGAAAAGGCTGATTGCTTTTTCCTCTGTTATTCCAAAAGGATAAAAGGACGCCGAGAACATTGAGAGAATGGCGCTGTCCAATGTTTTCCATAAACTGAGAAAGCCTCTCGAGCCCCTTCACACTGTAAAATTCCGGCGTCGCGCAAATCAGGGCAAAATTTGCTGCGATCAGCGCTGATTCAGTCAGCCAGCAAAGGGAGGGAGGCGTATCGATAAGTATGTAATCATATTTAGCATTTGCAATTGCATTTCGGAGCCTTTCATGGGAATACCTATCGGTTGCCAAAGAGCCGGTGACTTCCACTCGCTCGAGCCAGGTATCGGCCGGAACTAGATGAAGCTCGGGGATGCATGTCTCTTTAATCACTTCCTGGAGATTTTTATCTCCTTGGAGGACCGGAGCAAGACTGTCGTGTTCATCGGGATCGAAGCCCAGGCCTGCCGTCAAATTTGCCTGGGCATCGAAATCAATTAAAAGCACTTTCTTTTTGTGAAACTTGCTTAAGGCAGCTCCTACATGCAAAGATGTAGAAGTCTTAGCTGTTCCCCCTTTAAAACTGCTGATAGCAATTGTGGGCATAAATTACATTCTCCGTTTATTGACGATAGGGCGATTGTAATAGACGTTCCTTGCGTTCCTTTTCTATTTTCTCTAAAAATTCCTCAATTTTCACTTCCCCATGAACAACGTTGTCGCGTGTTCTGAGGTTTGCAGTTTGGTGTTCAACTTCGGTGTCGCCAACTGTTAGGATGTAATTCACTTGAGACAGCTGGGCGTTTCTAATTTTTTTATTGACGGATTCGCTCGCATTGTCCATGTCACAGTGGAAGCCTGCCTCTTTAAATTTTTTAACAAGCTCTTCAGCATATGTTGAATGGCGGTCTGCAACCGTTACAACACGTACTTGAAGGGGGCTTAGCCATAGCGGAAACTTTCCTGAAAAATGTTCAATGAGGATCCCAAAGAACCGTTCGACAGATCCAAAAAGTGCGCGGTGGATCATAACAGGACGCCGACGGGTTCCATCTGCAGCCGTATACTCTAATTCGAATTTTTCGGGAAGGGCCATATCTAGCTGGATCGTACCGCATTGCCAAGTGCGGTTGATGGCATCGCGGATGTGGAAATCGATTTTGGGCCCGTAGAAGGCTCCGTCGCCTTCGTTGATGCGATAGGCGCGGCCGGCTTGATCCAAAGCTCCTTTAAGTCCTGCAGTAGCGATGTCCCAATCTTCATCGGAGCCGATTGTATTTTTTTCAGGCTTAGTCGAGAGCTCGAGATGATAATTTAGGCCAAATGTCGTATAGATTTCGTGTGCCAGGTTGAGGACATTTAAAATTTCACTTTGAATGTCGGAGGGTTTCATGAAGATATGGGCATCATCCTGATGGAAGCTTCTCACGCGAAATAAGCCGGAAAGGGCACCGGAAGGCTCATGGCGATGAACGTTTCCGATTTCGGCCACCCGCAGCGGCAATTCGCGGTAGCTATGAACATAGGTCTTATAGTAAAGCATGCCGCCCGGGCAGTTCATAGGTTTAATGGCATAGTCGCGGTCTTCGATTTGAAAGGCATACATATTTTGCCTGTAATTGGACCAATGGCCGGATCGTTCCCAAAGTTCTCTTGTCATTAGGGAAGGGGTTTTGATTTCTACATAATCTTTGCGTGCAAGGCATTCGCGTATGTAAGCGATTAGCTGGTTCCAAATAACCATCCCTTTTGGATGGATGAAAGGCATTCCCGGGGCCTCATCCTTTAAGGAAAAGAGATCCAGCTTAGGGCCAAGGATTTTGTGGTCGCGCTTTTTGGCTTCTTCTAACTGGAGAAGATATTCTTTGAGAAGTTTGCGGTCCGGAAAGGTAATTCCGTAGATTCGGGTCAGCATTTCCTTGGTAGGATCTCCATGCCAATAGGCCCCGGAAGTTTTAAGGATTTTCAGGGCTTTGATTTTTCCTAGAGAATAGAGATGAGGGCCGCGGCATAAGTCAAAGAATTCCCCTTGCCGATAGCCGGTCAATTCTTCCGAAGGAGCAAAATTTTGAATCAGCTCGCATTTGTAGGGATTGTGGGAGAAATTTTTTAAAGCCTCTTCTCTGCTTGGAAAAGTTTGTCTTTCGGAGATATAATTTTCGGAAACTATCTTTTGCATCTCATTTTCGATCTTTTCAAAATCCGTATCTGAAATCGTTAAATTAGCAAAATCATAATAAAAGCCATTTTCAATAGGAGGGCCAATGGTTGGCTTTGCATCGGGGTAAATTCTTAATATTGCTTGGGCCAAAACATGGGCAGATGTATGCCAAAAAATCTCTTTTCCTTGAGAGTCGTTAAAGTTCCAAAAATTGACGGTATCCCCGTCTTTCAAAGTGCAGCTTAAATCAACAGTTTTCCCATTAATGGAGGCGCCGAGGGCTTGATCGGGGCCTTTCAAATTTAATTTATCCGCCAAATCTTTTGCTGTGCTTCCCTCGAGAAGTTCGACCGACGATTGATCTTTTAATTTTACAAACATGATATAAGGTTTCCTTAGACAGATTGTTCAGAAACTGATATTTTATCCGATTTCTGATTTTTTACACTTACAATTTATGATGGTCTCTTATGGATTAATAAACTTGAATGTTGAATAGGATTATCATGAAATTTATAAAGGCCTTGATTAGGACTTTCAAGACGCTCTCGAACATGCTATAATATATATAAATAATGGACCTATTTCAAGAATTCGAATTGGCTATTCCGATTCCTAAGATAGGTGCATAAGGGAAAGTAGTGTTCACAAACTGAGGGACCAATCCGTGAATACAAATAAAATCAAAGAAATAATTTCTGCACTTAATACTCCTTTGGATGATTCTTCCTTTTTTGAAAAAATTTTTTCCGCTGCGGCAAATCTTAGAAAATCAGAATATGCCAAAGACGCGGATAACTTTAAACGCGTATGTGCGGAAGAATATGATACGCTTTCAAAACAATTGGACAAAACACAGATCCAAGACCCGGCAGCTGTGCGCAATGTCCTCCGAACAAGACGCCTTGCGAATTTGCTAATCAATGACAAGGGAGAGCTAAATAAAGGGCTTTTGCCAAAGGTTATTGCCCATCTAACTACGCATTTATATTTTCTTGGTCCAAGGCGGGAATATGACTCAATGCGGCAAGAACAAATTCTGAAAGGATTAACGTTATTGCGGGACAATCCAGAGTTAGCAAAACTCTTAAGACTGATCGGCAGGCCTTATTCTCATCGGCATGCGGAACAAATTATACGGAATACCCTTCAACTTCCCGAAAATGCGCCCATTACAGATGCCCATGCCCGTCGGGCCGCCTTATCTGCATGGCTTTGCACCCTTAGGCAAAGCATTGGATCCTGTTTTGCTACAGCGCCTGCCATTATCATCCATGATGAGCAGCCTGAACAGCTTTTAAAGGATTTGAATGAGCTTTTAAGCACCGGAAGGCTAAAGCGCACATATGAAGGGATAGAGCATTCTGTTCCCCTCAGTATGAGCTGGGGAGGGGGCGATCTGCGCCGAATTCTTTACCTTATTCCGGATTCAAACCATGAAATTTGGACCGCGCCCGGACTTATTGCCGCTTTTACCGCAGGCGGTTTGATTGATTTTGAAGCTTCTGCTTCCAAAAAAATTGATGCTTGTAAAACATTGATTGTAAAGGCCTTAGATGTAATGCAAAAACATCCCGGACTCATTGTTTCTTCGGTTGAAAAATTAATCCGCACCGTTTTCCTGCAGCATTATGGAATTACCGAACAAGATGTAGAGGATTTTGAAAATCGTCCGCGCAATATGATTCAAAGCAGCTTACTTTTACAGGCTCCGACAGGAGCCGGGGGAAAAGGAGAAGCCTGCAGCCAATTTTTAATCCATTTTGAAAAAGCAAAAGATGGATTCAAGGCCTTGGCCGATAATGCATTGTTAAAGTCTTGGGAGTTTACCCTCGCCTCTTTTTCTGAAATCAAATCTGGATTTACCCGTTGGAATTTGTATTCTAGCCTTGGCTTAAACTCTCAAGAAAACGGAGGGATTGGGGAATGTCTTTTCAAAGTTCTTAAAATGAAATTGGACGAAGTCAATGAAAAGGTCAAAAGCTTCCAGATAGAATATGAACAAGTTTATACACATGTCAAATATTTAGAAACCCGGATTAAACGTGCTTCGGAGACTGAAGGTCAGTGGCTTAAGGCAGAGCTTCAGAGTAAGGCTAATGAATTCTATTCATTGGAAAATATGCGGGATAGGATGAATAACAAAGCGGCTCGTTTAGCTAACCTTTTTAATGATTTGGTTCAATTTTACGACGAGATGTTTCCGCGTTACTTTCAAGAGGTCTACGATGCGGATATGCATGATGTTTCCACAGGCCCTTACGATGATAGTCCTGCAGGATTCCGTCTAATTTATAAGCACGGGCGGATGAATACATCGCAATGGACGCCTATCCGCAACTTGAACGAGTTTGTTGATTCTCTTGTGAGTTTTTTTGTGGCAACCGAATCTGAGCTTCTAGCTTCAGAGGAGATGTCCGGACTTGAAGATATTTTGACAGATCTTGTCACACGGGTTGTTAATCATATTAAAACCAAAGAGTTTTTGGAATCGGCATTTTACCGCATGGCGGCTGCGCACAATGCCCGCATTGTTAAAGATCCTTTAAATCATCTTGACCAAGTAGAAAAAAAGCCCTGGGTATACGTTTCCGGGGGTACAATGGAAACCCTTATCAGCTGCTATTATCGGCGCGGGCAAAAGCCTACCATTATTTCAAGATGGGTAGAAAGTCCGTCCGAGCTTTTAGTTTTTCTTGTGGATACTGCCAAACAGATTCCTTACAAAGAAATGGAAATCTTTAAATCAAACAATCAAAAATCCATGCTAATGCAATCTCCCACGCATGCTTTTTTATTTAAACCGGGGTTTGCGCCTTTTAAAGAGGCTTGGCAGACGGACGCATATACTTATACGTGGGTCAGAGATCAATTGATCGAACCGATGAAAAGATTTGTAGAAAGGCAGATTTTTGATGAAGAGCAGATGCAAGCATTGATTCAAACCTTGAAAGAGAAAATTCCTTCTCATGTTCAACATTATTTTAAACAATTGTTTGGAAAAATTTATGGAACGATGACCACTGTGGAATTTCGAAATGAGGTACTGGATAAAATCGAGCATGAACCTGCATTAAGATATAAAGGATATACCGCTCTTTCAAAAGATGACATAGATAGCTTTCTTTATAGTCTTTTACCTCTTTTTCCCATTACGGAATTACAAGAAAGAGTCTTTCAAATCCTTCAGCAGCTTCCGGGAATATCCATAAAGAGAGAAATAGTTGCATCCATTGTAGAAACAATGATGGATGTTCAGCCTAATTCGCGCATATTAAATGCAAAGATACTTCAAGATGTTTGTAAAGCCGTTCTTTTATTAATATTAGAAAATACTTCAACAGGTTTAGATTATCATCAACTAATTGCACAAGCTGCTCAAAAGTTAGAATACGCAATGCCGCAACCCATACGCTTTGCCGATACAAATTGGCTTAAAGAAGATTTTGCCTTCGTAGTGAATCCCGGCACAGCCCAGCTCGAATTATGGAGAGTTGATTTCAATGGGACATCAGGATATCCGATGACGATTTGGGAGCAATGGCTAAACGGTTCAAGGCAAGATGTGACTTGGGGTATTTATACAAAATATTATGAGTATGTCTCCTAATTCCAAATATTGAATCTTAAAAGTCTAAAGTAATGTTATGTTTCTAGGAGCGCAAAATATATTGTTGCTCTGCAATAAGATTTTCACTATAAGTTTTTCAATTAATTAAAAAACAAGTTTTATATTCTAATTTACACTAAGTAATTAATATGATATAATATGTTAAATTATATTTTATATTAATTTACATTGCAGATTTTTGTTTTTGTAATCTATGTTGATTTATAATCATTTATATAAATAGAGTAGAATTGTTTAATAATTTGCAACTAACATTAAATAATATAGGAAAAAATGAATTCTTCTCCTACAATTTCTAATGCAAATAGAATTTATTTTGATAATAATTTGAATACCCACAACACTATTGTAGAAGAAGATAATGATAGTATAAAAACAGATAATGTCAGAGATTTAGAAAATAAGTTTGAAATAATTTCGGATACCGCTTCAGCTTCTGAAGAAATGCAGATAGAAGTAAAAGATAGCATTCCTGGAGTTCCCGGCAAGCTCCGACCAAAGGCAAAAAACCGGTTGCTTTTCATGTATGATCCCAAGTTTTTACATGAAGTAAGATTGAAACTTACTACGCAAAGAGTTGAATTAAGACGTGAGAAAAATTTTAAATGCGACCGAATTGGCGATCAAGTTTTCATCATTCCCGGACATACAATTGGGTTAGGTTCAATTAAAAAGGCAGCAATTGCTTTAAATCCTTTTAATAATAAAGAAATGATTGCTCGATTGACTGCGCCAAATAAACTTGCTCGTAACGCACATAAATTTAATTTAGATAGATTAGAAAATGAAATTAATATCCAAAATCAATTTAAAAACGATTCTGAATTTCTACATATATTATATTCCTATCAATATGATTCAAAACACCTGAAATATAAAAAGATGGCTATAGGGACTGAATATTGTGATGGGGGAAATTTTTATACTTATTTAAATTCATTGAAAGAGAGTTCCCTTTCCACATCCGAAAAACAGGCAAGCCTTGTCAATATTTTTCATGGTATTCTTAAAGGTTTAGCAATAATGGAAGAAAGAAAAATTACGCACTGCGACCTAAAAGAGACTAATATATTTATTAAAGATGGCCTGCCAAAGATTGGTGATTTTGGTAATTCGGTAGATAGAAAAAAACCAGGTGCAAAAAGGAAGGGTGGAACCCCTTTATATACGTCTCCCGAATCTTTCTTAAATCTCTATCAAAAGAGCATAAAATTGGAAACCTTGACTCTTAAAAGTAAGGCTGAAGTTGAGGCGATAGATCAGATTTTTAATTCAGACCAGTTTAAGACTTATACTGAAGAAATGAATTTGAGTAATAAAAATGATACTTGGGCATTTGGTATAATGCTTTTTAAGGCTATGGAAAACGAAAACTTTTTCAAAGCAACAACATTTTGCGAGCTTGCTCATATGATGAACAAGATTGATCAAAAAGAAATTGATGATGAGATTTCTAAGAAAAACGCTGCTGATGATTACGAAAAAAATATGCATAAGTTTTTGAAACAAATTTTGATTAAAGATCCAACAAAGCGTCCAACTCCCAAAGAAGCTTATAAGATCTATTGTGAATTATTTAACATTACTCCATACCCTTTCGAAGGAAATAGGATTCCCGGTGTACCCGGCAACCTTAGGCCAAAGGCAATAAACCGGTTGTTTTACATGCAGGATCCAAGGTTTTTAGATGAAATAAGATCGAAGCCTTCTACGCAAACAGTTGAATTAATACGTGGGAAAAATCATAAATATGAGCGAATTGGCGATCAAATTTTCATCATTCCTGGGCATAAAATTAAGGCAGATAGTTTTAAAAAAGCAGCAATTGCATTAAATCCTTTTAATAATAAGGAAATGATTGTTCGATTGACTACGCCAAATAAACGGGCTCGTTTCAGAAGAGATTTTAATTTTGATAATTTAGAAAATGAAATTAATATCCAAAATCAATTTAAAAACGATCCTGAATTCGTAAAAATATTCTATTCCTATCAATTTGATACAAAAAACCCCTCGAAATATAAAAAGATGGCCATAGGGACTGAATATTTTATTGAAGGAGATCTTAAAACGTATTTAAAATCCTTTAATGAAAGCTCCCTTCCCACATCTGAAAAACAGGCAAAACTTGTCGATATTTTTCATCGTATTCTAAAGGGTATTGCATTAATGGAAGAAAGAAAAATTCTTCACGGTGACCTAAAAGATACTAATATATTTATTAAAGATGGCCTGCCAAAGATTGGCAATTTTGTTTTTTCGGTAGATAGAAAAAAACCAGGTGCAAAAAGGAAGGGTGGATCACTTATATATATGTCTCCCGAATCTTACTTATATTTATTTCAAAAAACTATAAAAAGGCAAAGCCTGGCTCTTATAAATAAGGACGAGCGGGAGGCGATAAATAAGATTTTTAACTCAGACGAATTTAAATCCTATAATGAAGAAACAGCTTTGAGTTGTAAAAATGATACATGGTCATATGCCATCATGCTTTTTCAGTCTATGAACGAAAACTTTTTCGAACCAAATTCATATTGTGATCTTGCTGATATGATGCACAATATAAGTCAAAGGGAAATTGATGATAAAATTTTTATGAAAAACGCTGCTGATGATTACGAAAAAAATATGCATAAGTTTTTGAAACAAATTTTGATTAAAGATCCAACAATGCGTCCAACTCCCAAAGAAGCTTATAAGATCTATTGTGAAATATTTAACATCCCAGCACATAATTTCGATGAAGAAAAACTAAATTAAATATTTTTTCTGAATTTTGAGTTTTTGTGCTATTTTTATTAATTTATTAAATAAGATTATTTATATGGAAATAAATTCAAATCAAATATTAAATAAAACACTGAGAGGTGTTAATGAATCCCCTGGATTAAACAGACCTAAGCGAAAGCCTATTTTCCTCAGCTTTCCATTTTCAAGGTTAAGTTCTGCTCCGAAAAAAATCTTTTTTAAAGCAACGTTTTTTAATTCTTCACTGGTCTATTCTA
>Ga0364919_10123_pt1 | contig 33409 bp, 35 predicted proteins | sample SorcelJu500001C7_2_FD_206953 | JGI IMG/M metagenome (GOLD analysis project Ga0364919, IMG submission 206953) | Enriched cells from Trout Bog Lake Hypolimnion, Wisconsin, USA - BchlTB.June20.5000.01.C7 | ecosystem: Environmental > Aquatic > Freshwater > Lake > Hypolimnion/Profundal zone | place... | reverse complement strand
ATTCGGACTCGAAGTAGCTGCATTTATATCCAAAGCATTAGACGGGCTTAGCCATTCAATTTCTACATCTTCGCTCAGCTTATTACATACTCGCTGCATTCGTATCCACTCACCTTCGGCATGCAGAATCGATTCGGCAGTAAATCGACCAGGACGGTAATCAAATATTTCAGCATCGTTGCAATAAATCGGAAGTACAGCTCTATCTTGCTCCGCACGCTTTTTAACATACTCGATATACTCAGAAACAGGAATATCGCCATGAACGACTCGCTGCAAGCGCTGAAATAATATTGAATCGGACCAGAGCACCGGTAAGGATTGTTCACCACACCCCAAAGCATGAGTTGGTGTTGCTGACAGTGGAAGATGATCTAACCCTAAAGCAAGGCGAACATTATCCCTGTCCATAATAATGCCTTCATAACCAGCTTCAGCATAGAGATCAACCATCCCTGTCGAAAAGGCCATCTCGTTCACCAATGCAATCCTCGGTGTTACACCAAGCAATTGCTGGTAAGCATCCAGTCCAAGCTTTTGATTCCAGAAATTAACCTCATACGGAACGAGTGGACCGATAATCTGAGCCCACCCACTGCCGATGAGTTCGCACTGAAGCGAAGCAAGCATCTGCCTGAATTGCATCACCCACGACTCCTCAAGTAAAGCTATCTGCTGAAGGGTCCAACCGGTCAACTCAATCCCAACAGGAATACCTGTGGTTTCAGCCAGTTCAAGCAAAGGCCAATAGCATTTACGGATTACTTCAGGTCGAGACTCCGTCTTTATTGAAGAGAATGCCAAATTGAGGTGAAAAATGAGATAACCCTGCGCCATACCTACTTCATCATAGCTAAAACTGCCTGCACAAATTTATGCTCACCTTTTACTGATAACTTCTTTCGTGCGCGCTCTGAAAGAGAGGTTGCGAAAAGATCATTATCCATTAATTTCTTTAGTTTTTCCACCGCGTCGATCTCATCTGCAGCTACCAAGGCAACACCTTCATTTGCAATTACTGCGAGTTCTGCATTGTCTTTATTACCGTATGGAGAAAACACAACCGTTGGCACACCATAATAGAGCAACTCAAAAAAACTCACGCCATACAACGTAATGGCATAGTGAGAATTCGCCATAAGATCTGCCAGACTGGAAGGCGATTGATGATTTACAATCGAGCATTTTGGAGAAACTGGAAAAAGAGGTTGTTCCGCATAAGGCCCAGTCACCCAATGCAGTTCAGTATCTGCTGGAAGCACCTCATTCAATAACCTTGGCAATGAGGTTCCTAAACCAGTAGCATCACTACCCCCAGTCAAAGCAAGAACCTTCCTGCCATAGTGCCATTCAATAGGAAGTCGATCAACATTCAAGAGAAAACAGTCCCATCCAAATAGAACAGGAACAGCACTGCCAAGCCTTTCTGGAGCTGGAGAAACAAACGAGGGTATAAAAACTAAATCAAGATTTTCTTGATTGGATATAAAACCATCCACGCTGATTATTTTGCAATGTGCATTTCTTAACTCCATTAAAAGTCCATCAATATCTGAAGGAACCAAGCGAGGATGCAAATCAAAAATAACAACCTTGGCATCAGAAACCTGAGCATACTTCAAAACTGCTTCGAGCAAGTTATTCTCAAGCCGAATGAACTTATGATCATACTCGCTTACATCGCTACGTTTAAGCGGATCCCCCTGAATGAAAAGGTGAACTTCATCGCCAAGTTGCTCACGAAGAGCTTTAGCAACAACAATTGAACGTGTTAAATGACCAAGTCCCAGTGATGAACCGGCATGGCATACAATCAACACATTCATGCAAGATCACCCTGTCCCATCACACTCCACTGATCACGGATCTCTTTCATCGGGCGGAGACCGTCAGAAGGATCTGCACGCCACAAACGGTCCGGCAGTTCAGAGGGAACAGGTTCCTTGATACCATTACCATCAGCTTCAATCCCTTTATTCACCTCTCGAATAACTTCACCAATTTGATCAGGCAACCAGCAATGACCAGCGCCAAATTCTTCTCCCTTTCCATCAAGATCAAGATGAAACTCAATTACCTGAGCACCCCAGCGATGGACTGCCCGGTAAATAACAGCAGGTTCAACCGTATGATCAGACCACCCTACATCACAGCCAGTTGCTTGACGTATGGTCTCAATTGCGGCAAGGTTTGCCTCTCGGTAAGGCGTGGGGTATGCTGATGTGCAATGCAACAACGTCGGTGATGAACAACCATTCTGTTTAAGCACGTTAACTGCATGCCCGATTTCATCAATTGTAGCCATTCCGGTAGAAAGAATCACCGGCTTACCTGTTCGTGCACATGCAGCAAGCAAACCATCCCAAAGCAACTCATAAGAAGCAATTTTATAAAAAGCCACATAGGGCTCAAGCTCACTTACTGCATCGAGATAGAATGGAGTACAGGAGAAATCAATACCGACCTCATAACAACGGTGAGCAAGTTGTGGAACAAATTCCAGCGGCAATTCCCACTCCTTACGTTTACGATGCTGCTCCGAACGGTCTAAAATTTCTCTTGAAAAAAGTTGATCTATCTTGAACAGTTGAAATTTTACTGCAGAGCAGCCAGCATTAGCCGCCGCATCAATAAAATCCATCGACCTTGACAAATTACGATGATGATTGCTGGATACTTCAGCGATAAATTCAATAGAGCTTTTCAATTCTGAATTACATTTAATGAGCATTCAGTACAAGTCGGCCAGAAATACGGTCAATGGTAATAACAGATGAATCGTGTTTCAAGCTATGATCAGCCGCTTCAAGTATGGCTGTGACATGTTCAGACTCGTTAAAAGTCGGTAACCGCATAAACTCAGATGCTTGCTTTCCAGCTAAAACCAGTTCAACAAAAATTTTTACGCTTTGATAGCCATACTTAGTCTCCAAGTTCCAACCACCCAGCAAACTTTCAGTAAAATTAAAGAAATACGGATTAGGCGCTTGAGCACCGCCTTCCACCAACACTTTGCGCGTCCCGCGAAAACGCTGGTCAGAAAATATCTGACCATTTTCAGTCATCATGTGCAATTCCTGGAACGTCATTGATTCAGTCTGTGACGGATCAGTCCAACCGGCAATATGATAGCTTGAAAAAACGTATCCGTCCTTAGCGAGCCAACGAATGTGTGTCTGAATTGTATCAGCTACATCCAGCTGATAGTTTTTCTGTATAAAACCATATTGCGCCGTTGCGCGAACATCAAGAGGAACAGCTCCTGTTAAGAAGCCCGTCATATGAATGTAGTGAGAACCAAGATAGTGGTTGATATTGTGTTCGGGATTGTTGCGTAACCATCGCAGATATATCTCTATCATGTCTCGCCGTTGACTCATCAAAGAATGTATATGATGCACACGACCATACGCTCCCTGCTGCAGATCATCAAGAATCAGCAGGTTTGCTTCATCGTAAACTTTATGATAATCAACCATTGAAACTAGAGCCTTCCCGTCCAATTGGGACTGGATGCGGTAAAAGTCTTCCATCCGCGTCACAGCCGGCTTTACAATTAAAAAAGGTATTGAGCGTTGAATACATGCTTCCATAACTTCCACATGAAGAACATCTGGCACAGCTATCAATGCCGCACATGGTTTGGGTATTTCATCAAGAGCATTTAAATATGCGTTAGAATCAATTTTGTTTGCTACGGGGTATGCGTCGAAAGACACATCAAGACCAAGACTATGTTCCCAATGTGAGACTTTATTACGGATCTGCGCAAACTTATTGCCATCTTGACCGCATATAGATACACGACCAACCCAGCCTCGTTCACGAAGATATAGCGCAGATGGAAACAAGACTCCAAAATCTTTATCAGTTACCTTGTTACCAGAAAGTGCAGTCTGTCCTGTCGCATAATGACCGCTACCAATGATAACGAGATTTAGCGGTGTCCCATTGTAATCTTTTCTCTTCATAGCAATGTCATTTCAACATTGATAGCATCAATCGCTGATACAGCAAGTTCAATAGCACGATCACGTGTTGGCGCAGTACAAATGACTTGAGCATACCGCTGAGCATTGTGAGTTGCCTTTTCAATTATGGTACCCATTGGTGGGAAAAAACTATTAAACATCTTTACGCCTTCCATTTGCTCAATATTATCCAAGTTTAACACTTCATGAATAATAGCTCGCTGTTTTGGAATCCAGTAACGTTGAGCACAAGCAAGTTGTCTTGTCGGAATAAGCGTATTTAGATCTGGAATCTCACCCACGCTCATCTGTAGTAATGGCTTAAGCGCATTAACACCTGTAGCTTTTGGAATGCTGCCTGCCCCAAACCAACCTCCAGACGTACGGCTTGCCATTTCGATTACATGAGGCACACCATTGTGAATTATAATATCACCTTTTGCAGCACCATAATCTATTCCTAGAGCTTCGATAGTCCGATCAACTAAGGCAAGTACCGCCTTGACCTGCTCTTTGGGCAAGACTGTCGGAAAATTAATACCATTCTCTATAAAGTAGGGATAATAGAGCTCTGGCGATTCATAATTACGATCAGCAAACGCAAAAGTAGTGACATTACCTTTGTAAACCACTGATTCGGTACTGATTTGTGGTCCGTTCAGCACTTGTTCTACTAGCACTTCAGATGCGTTCGAATATTCCATTGCTTCATCATACGCCTGTTTCAGGTCAGAAGCCGATTGTACAATTTTCACACCACGAGAACCTGCATTATCGATCGGTTTTAAAACTAATGGAAATCCAAACCGCTCACCAATTCTAACTAATTCCCGAAAGGAGGATGCTGATTCAAATCGAGCACAAGGAATTTTTGCGGCAGTGAGAGTTTCAATCCGGTTTATTTTATTTGTGCATTTATTTGCAATCTCCGGTTCTAAACCTGGTAAACCAAGAATTTTTGCAACTTTTGCAACTACTTCAGGTATCTCAACTGCATGGCAGAAAATACCTTGGATAGAATGCGCATTTCCTATGGACACAAGCAAATCAACATTGCGAATATCACAGGTGATCCCATAATCTGCTAATTTAAGCCCTATTGCATCAGGATCCGCGTCACAAGCAACGACAGTATAGCCGAGAGCTTGTGCCTCATTGATAGCTATGCACTGCTCCTGTCCTGCTCCCAATACTAGAATGTTACGGTTCACTTTTCTTTTCTTCTCAGTTTCAGGAACGTATTTGTACCTGTGGGATCATTATCAAAAATGATGCAACCCTGCTTGATGCCAACTACTTGCTCGATATCAAACAGCTGCGAAACTTTAGCGCAGATTTCCTGCAGTGAATATTCAACGATATGTTGCGGATTCATTGGAATGTGTCCTAACGAGTTCTGCGGTGTACTTATCAACAGCCCCCCCCCGGTTTCAAAATCCGATACAGTTCTTCCAAATACTTCTGTTCATCAACATGCTCGATAGTCTCGAAACTGGTAATTAAATCAAAAGATGCTTCTTTAAAGTTGGTAGAGGTAACATCTTCACGACTAAAACTCACTCGCTGGTTTGCGCGTGTAGCAGTCTTTGCCGCTGCAATACATTCCGCATCAATATCAGCACCAATAACAAGCGCTGCTTTTTGTGATAGAATTAGTGGCCCGAACGAACCTCCACAAGCAATATCAAGCACTTTGAATTTAGGTTTAATCGATGGCAATGCCATCGTATAATGAAAGCCGAGGGTATCGGCAATTGCAATACGCTTGGAAGAAATATTGTCCCGAGGTTCTATATATAACTCTTTAGCATCTTTACGTGCTACGGTTAGAATATTGTCTGCGATCATACTAGGTTTATAGACGCAAACTTTATGACTATCACTGCGCATCAACATATACTTAGGGTGTATATGAAAAACCGAATCAGAAGGCAACTCCAAAGCCAACAATTCAAGAACTGCACACCGATAGAAATCAGCGGTAAACTGGATGGGATAATCATCGGGGAATTTTACGCAATCAAATGCATTGTCAATACCTAAATCCCATAGTTGCTGCATATGCTCAGGCTGAAAGAACATATTTAGGGCATTGATACGTATAAAGCAATCATACAAAAAGAATTTCCGATGAGCTGCGACCATGCGCTTCAACGGCGATTCATTATGACCAAAATAAACATCTACTTTACCATGAAACATACATGCTAAATCAAGCAACGTCCCATCACTGTCAAATTCCGGTGCTACGATAACAATATGGCTTGAAGGAAAATATTCAAGAATCCTCGTAAGAGTATGAAAAACAGCTGGTTGACCTCGAACCGAGTTCATGCATATATCACTGGAACCAGACCATGAGCGGCTTGAAGCCTGCACCATCCATTGTATCATCTCCATTGCAATTGTGTCGTTAACTAATTAATTCATCTTTTTTGCATAAAGGACGATCTCGCGACCAATACCGTATTTTGAAAATGTACTGTATAAGTCTTTTAAAAAATTGGAGTTGTTTGAACCTAGCAGGTTCTTTTCAAAATTCATGCGTTTTGTATGGCACACCCGACCTTGCTCGTCATTACCAATATAGTTATCACCCATAAGCAAGAACATATCGATCGGAAAGGTTGATTCTTTATGTACCACGTCGAAGCCACATCTTCGTACAAGTTTTTCTAATGAATTAAAATCAAAATAATTGATGTGATGAGGTGGTGCCACTCACCAAGGCTTAAAACCAAGATGATCACGCAGAACAATCTGAAATGGATTAAAATCATTCGGCACAATGATGCAAACCATACCGTTATCATTCAGTTGATGATGAATCAACTTCAAGAGTGAGGCTGGGTCCGGAATATGCTCAAGAACTAGTGTCATGTCAAGACTAAACTGACGGATAAAGCCTCTTCAATTTTATTCGTGCATCTTCTGTTGTAAAACGCCAGTTGATAACGGCTTCCTTGTTATTGCGTTCTTTTTCCCAAGCACTAACCTGACGACGCACCTCAGTCATGGTATCTATTCGACGATTCAGGCATTGATTTGACAGCACCCTTAACTCAATCTCCGCCATGTTCAACCAACTTCCGTGCTTCGGCGTGTGAATAAATTCAAATCGGTCCAGCAACGTCTTGGCTTTCTTGGGCTTGAAGGTCTCATACAGCGAACCTGGTTTATGGGTGTTCAAATTGTCCATTACCAGCGTGATTTTTTCGGCATGACGATACTTTCGCGCAATCTCTTCAAGAAATCTTGCCCAGTCCTGCTTTTTCCGGTTGGAGGTCACCCTTACGATACGCTTGCCCATCAACGGTTCTGTGGCTATGAAAATGTTGCATACCCCTTTACGGCTGTACTCATAATCGTAACGTGCCAACTGCCCAGGCTTTGGAGGAATTGGCTGCTTTGTTTCGGCAATCAACTGTTTCGGTGACTCGTCCATGCATACCAATGGATACAAGGGATCATACGGCAGTTTGTACATGTCCAGTACCATTTCCATCTGGGCGACAAAATCACTGTCCTGAGATGGTGGAATTATCCAGCCTTCTGCTTTCCACGGTTTAATGACGTTTTTTTTAAAGTCTGCCGAACAGTTTCATGGGAAATCTGATCAACATACTCCAACTCAACCGCCTTATCGGCAAGAAGCCTAAGAGACCAGCGCTTGTAACCAACCGGAGGCTCAGAGCAGCTCATGGCAATCAAGTGAGCTTCAAGATCTCCATCAATCTTACTTCGAAACATTCTTGTCGATGGCTTTCTTTGCAGGACGGCATCCAGACCTTCTTCGACAAACCGTTTTTTGACTCTGTCAATAGTTTTCATGCTGACGTTCAAAACGCAGGCAATCGTCTCATTGATTGAGCGTTGGTGTTGAAATTTCCCTTCGTCGCACGCAAGGAGGATAAGAGCATTCAGTACCGTTTGAGCAGCATGTTTTCCCTTGCTGCTGATCGCATCCAGGTCTTCGCGTTCTTCTTGGGTCAGGGTTACTTTGTATTTCTTCATGATCATTCCGGGTTTGGGTTGAATATGAAGAAAATATAAGCTTTTTATACGACACTATTATCTTGACATGACACTAGCCCCAAATTGATGGCATCAAAAGTTGTCAGTTTTAAAGCTGTTTCTTCAGAGTAGAATCCGTGTTCAACATCCAACCCTAAACCACGACTGTGCTCCAAAGCCTGGACTGATGGCTCAATACCCTTTACCTGCCAACCGCGCTGTAATCCATTGAGCAAAAAAAAGCCCGGACCTGAGCCAATGTCAAACATTTTTCGTTGAGAGGCAGGCAGATGCTCTTCAAATATTTCATACCGTCGAGTATAAACCATATTCCACCACTCAAGATCTTCCTTATATCGATCAAGATAGAGTGGCTTTTCCTGTTTATAATAGTCGTGCTTATATACAGCTGTGAGATCTTCAACACACGGGATTGGAAAGATATGCTTGAATCCACAACACTGGCACTCTATAACATCAAAACCATTTTCGGCAGCTACAACTTGACCTTCATGATCGTGCAAACTATCATTTTTCATGCAGTTACTCTTAAATATGATTTTTGTTGTCGTCAATACTATCAAGAATATGAGCAGAGCTTTGCAATGCCTTAAACATCAGCTCAGCTCGTTGCCAATCTTCTACAGTATCAATATCCTGAACTTGATGCCTTGCTAGTATAATCGGTATTGCCGCATTTGAAAAAGCTGATACTTCGTTGAGTACTGCCTCGGTTTTCGCCCAATAGAACTGCCCTGCATCATGATATGCCGGCTCCAAATCCTGGGATCGAGTTTGGTAGTGTTCCGGCTGAAACATTGCAATGTTTCCTGCCTTAGTGATCTTTATCGCTCGTTGAATAGGAAATGGAAAACTTGTAACCGTAAATGCTATCTGGCTATCACTGGCAACAAGCATCTCAAAGCCTTTCGTGATGGCTTTAGGCTGAATGAATGCGGCTGTGGCGTAGATGGTACAAACAAACTCCACTTCTCCAAGATTAGCAATAGCCCATTCTACTGCATGTTTTACGACAGCACCAGTACCCACATAATCATCAGAGAGTTCCGCTGGTCGCATAAACGGGACTGAAGCACCAAATCTTTTTGCAACTTCAGCGATTTTATTGTCGTCGGTGGAGACGATGATGTGGTCAAACAATTCACACACCTTTGCGGCTTCTATTGACCAACCGATCATAGGTTTATCACAGAACTCTTTGACATTTTTTCGAGGAATTCTTTTGCTGCCTCCACGAGCAGGAATAATAGCGATGTTCATAAATCTATGGCTTTTTGTAAGGTGAGTACAACCAGATTCTGATGGTCTTCACTTAAACCTGGATACATTGGTAAGCTGATGGCCTCTCTAAAATATTGTTCTGCCTGTGAACAGTATCCAATGCTGAAACCCATCTGTTCATAGTATGGCTGACGATAGACCGGGATGTAATGTAAATTCACCAGTATACCAGCGGCTTGAAGTGCCGCATAGGTTTCACGATGAGTTTTGTTGATTTCATCAAGTTTTAAACGTATGACGTAGAGATGATAACTGGGATAGCTGTCGGGGTGCTGCCATGGAGTAACAAAAGGAAAGCTTGATAACACCTCATTATATCGCTTTGCGAGTGCATGGCGCCTTACAACAAATTCATCAAGCCGCTGCATCTGGCTCAAACCTAACGCTGCATGAATATCGGTCATGCGGTAGTTGAAGCCGAGATCTATCTGTTGGTAGTTCCAAAGTTCTTCCGATGGTCTTGAATGCATTTCTGCTATATCACTAATAATACCATGACTGCGTAACAACCTCATACGCTTAGCTAATTTGATATCATTCGTCAGTGCCATACCACCTTCACCTGATGTGATGATTTTTACAGGGTGAAAACTGAACACAGTGATGTCACTATATCGACAATTACCGATAGGTTCGCCTTTATAGCGACCACCGATAGCATGAGAAGCATCTTCAATTATTTTGAAGCCGTATTGCTGGCTGAGAGCATGAATACCTTCCATATCGCAAGGTTGACCACACAGATGCACTGGGATTACAACTTTTGGTAATCTCCCTGCCATTTCTGCTTGTACTAACTTTTCTTTCAAGCGAGCAACGCTGAGGTTATACGTTTGCGGATCTATGTCAACAAAATCTACGTGTGCTCCGCAATACAAAGCGCAGTTGGCACTTGCAACAAAGGTAATCGGTGATGTCCAGACTAAATCCCCTTTTCCAACGCCTAACGCCAAGCATGCAATATGTAGTGCGCTTGTAGCACTATTTACAGCAACAGCATGATTTGCATGGCAATATGCCGCAACAGCTTTTTCAAATTCTGGAACTACAGGGCCTTGAGTTAAAAAGTCAGAGCGCAAAATTTCAACAACTGCATCAATATCAGCCTGGTTAATATTCTGTCGACCATAAGGTATCATAGAGATCAAATCTTGCCAATATGTTCGCGGTTCTCATCAATCCAAGCGCAAAGAGTATCAATACTCATCCATTCAGTATTATTGTCTGAACAGTAAGTGAAGTCAAGAGAAACTGGCTTTCCTCCATTTATTCGTTCGGGGTCTCGACTCCAATTATGGATAGCCGGAAGAATTTTATAATGCTCGGAATATTCGTAGGTGTGGGGTGCATCTTCGAAACTGATCATTTGCTCATGGAGCTTTTCACCTGGACGAATACCAACAATATCATGGAGAGCATCAGGAGCAACCGCACGGGCGATGTCGATCAATGTCATGGAAGGAATTTTCTTAACATAGATTTCACCGCCAACCATATCCTCGAAAGCATGCCAGACGAGATCAACACCTTGCTCAAGCGTAATCATGAAGCGGGTCATACGCTCATCGGTAATTGGTAAAACACCTTTATCTGCAAGGGTTAGGAAAAACGGAATAACCGAACCGCGCGAGCCCATAACGTTGCCATAACGAACAACAGCAAAGCGAGTATCTGCTCCACCAGAGTATGAATTACCTGCGATAAAAAGTTTATCGGAAGTTAGTTTGGTGGCACCGTAAAGATTTACCGGACTGCTGGCTTTATCTGTTGAAAGAGCCACCACACGTTTAACACCTTGGTCGATGCATGCATCAATAAGGTTCATCGCTCCGAATACATTTGTTTTGACACACTCGAAGGGGTTGTATTCGGCTGTAGGGACGATTTTTGTTGCTGCTGCGTGAACTACATAGTCAACTCCGTTGAGTGCACGAGCCAAGCGATCTTTATCGCGAACGTCTCCGATGAAGAAGCGTATTCTTGGGTCGTTGCCGTAAAGTTTGGCCATTTCCCACTGCTTCATCTCGTCACGAGAGTAGATAACGAGGCGGCGGGGGTTGTATTTAGCAAGTGTTAGAGGAACGAAGGTATGGCCGAAGGAGCCGGTGCCACCGGTAATTAAGATTGATGAGTTGGTTAACATAAGAAAGAAAGTGCTAAGTGAAATCAGTTGGTAATGATATTAGGCGGCAGTTGTCTTTGAATGCTTATTTATGATGCTTAACATTTCTACCGTTTCTTTTCAGCCTTTTGCGGTCAGGCTCTATCTTTAATTTCTGGCACTGGTAACCGAATAGGTTGTTTTTTTCGGGTATTTTTTCCGGACATGGGTTGTCCGGTTTAAGATTTTTGAAAGAAAGCAGACAGCTAACTTAAGTGCTGATTTCCCTTTTGAATTACTATCTTTTTATGAGTGCTCAGGTTAAACCGCTGCAAAATTTTTATAAATTTATGACTTGGCGATCTTTTGCTTCGTAAAGGATGACAGCACGTTACAATTGCCGTCCGTAAGTATATAGTTTTGTCCTGTGTTTGGGCAGGTTGCCTGTGCTGTTCCGGTCAGAGGTAATGCCAGCTTTTCTCCAAACTCACTCATCCAGCCGATTTGTTTTGCTGGAACGCCAGCCATGAGTGCGTAGGGCTTGACATCACGACTTATGACTGCCCCAGCAGCTATAAATGCGTACTCTCCTACTGTTATACCGCAGATTATGGTGCAGTTGGCTCCGAGTGTTGCACCTTTTTTTATGAGTGTTTTACGGTACTGGTCTTTGCGGATGATAGCGCAGCGTGGATTGTAGACGTTTGTGAACACCATACTGGGACCACAGAAGACGTCATCTTCGATCGTGACGGCATCGAAGATGCTGACGTTATTCTGTACTTTGACGTTGGTACCAATGACAACATCATTGCCGATATAGACGTTTTGGCCGAACGAACACCGTTCACCGATCTTTGCACCACCAGAAATGTGTACCCAATGCCAGACACGAGTTCCATCACCAAGCTGTGCCCCTTCGTCAACAATTGCGGTTGGATGAATGGTTATAGTCATTATTCAAAACATGTGTAGTTAACTTTATCAGCTAAAGCCCTTGCCGTGGTCCATTTACCTCCAAATACGGTGATCAGATTATTATTTTTTTGTATAGCATACTCACGACTTGCTTTGCCAGGGTCGCGGTTTGAACGCAGGAGTGGTCGTAATCCGGCGAAGGTATCGATAATATTGATTTGACTGATTGTGTTTGTAAAATAGTGATTATAGGCATCAATCAGGTATTGCTTTTCCAGGTTACTGCAGGCTATTGGCTCATCAAGCTTTTGACGCACTTCTGTCGTGCCTACCATGGTTGAACCTTGCCATGGCAATACAAAAAAGATTCTTGTTTCCTCAGGAATATCGAGTATAAGTGCATGAACACAGTGGCGATTAATAATCAGATGACTCCCACGAATTAAATCGAGGTGATACTTCGCTTGAATATTGCTCGATTGTAAAAGATGCTCTGCCCACGGGCCGGTAACGTTCAGCAATCGATCGTATTTTTTTTGAGTACCGTTGTCCAGAAGCAGTGTGCCATTTGTTGTAACTGACCGAACGGAGGTTTTTTCATGAATCTTTACTCCCAACCTTGAACATTGTTCAGCAACCCATTGCCCAAGCTGATAATCATCCATTTGAGCATCATAATAAAGATACCCTCCCAGTAACCCTGTCGTTATCAATTCCGGTATTTTCTCCTGAATCTCATGAGCATTAAGCCATTGTGGTGAAGGCAATGCCGAAGTACCAGATAATATTCCATAAAGCCCAAAACCAACATCAATAACCCATCGGGCTCTTCTGCTAACCTGATATTTCGGATAAATAAACGGTATGGGGCGTGCAAAGTTTGGAGCAATTTTAAGCCACTTATCACGCTCACGTAGTGCTTCTCTGACTAACCGGAATTGTCCATTTTCAAGGTAACGGATACCTCCATGGAGTAACTTTGAGGATGAACAACTGGTGGCCTGTAGAATGCTTTCCCTCTCATAGAGGGTTACATGATCACCGTTTTGAGCGAGCGACCATGCACAGCAGAGTCCGTTGATGCCTCCTCCGACTATACCGATATCCATCATTCAGTAATCAAGGGGCAGAGATACCCTTTTTCCATCACGCGATGAGATATAGGTAGCAATCAGCATTTCTAGGGAGCGTAGACCTTCACGTCCGTCTGTTTCTGGTTCTGCCTCACCACGGAGTACATCAATAACGTTTTTATAATATAATGGATGACCAAATCCATATACAGATGTGGTTTGATAACTTGCAGTTTTCACTTTTTCATCGTCGGAGTCGCTCTCTGCAAAATCCCAGTGCAGTATTTCATTAACAGCTAGCCCCCCTACCCGCACTGTGCCTTTTTCGCCAATGATAGTAATAGAGCCTTCAAAGTTTTTTGGATAAGTAAGCATGGTAACGTTCATTGAACCAAGGGCACCAGAGCGCCATTTAAAACTTACAACACCGGTATCTTCAACTTCTATGTTGCGAGCCAGAGTTGCAGTGTAGGCCTGCAGGCTTTCAACAGGGCCGATCAACCAATCGACAAGATCCACATAGTGACTTGCCTGATTCATAAAAGCGCCGCCGTCAAACTCCCATGTACCACGCCACTTGGCACTATTGTAATATTCCTGTGGACGTGTCCAGAATACATTGATGTTGACCATGAAGATGCGTCCAAAACGCTCTTTTTCAATAGCGCTTTTTAAAAGTTGTAATGTGGCATTACGACGATTCTGTTTTACGACAAACAGCCTTACTCTGGCTTCATCGCAGGCTTTAACCATATTTACTCCATCATGCCAGCGCGTAGCCATTGGTTTTTCAGTCATCACATTCACTCCATAGCGTGCTGAAAGAATTGTCTCGCTGGAATGTAATCCGCTTGGGGTACAAAGAACAATCAGATCAATTTTTTCTGCTTTAAGCAACTCTTCGAGTCTATAATAACCGGGTACTTTATAGTGTTCCTGATGTTCCTGCAGGGTTTTATGATCAGAGTCACAAAGAGCTATAAGCTCCAAAGTATCGGAATGTGTTTCAATTGCTAAAAAATGGTTTTTGGAAATCCGTCCGCATCCGACTATGGCAATACGTATTTTTCTATCGATAATTGATAGATACATAGGATAACATTTTTAATAACGATGAGTGCTGAGGACCTTTGGGGTTAATGATATATTTTGTTCGACGATATCCTGATATGTGCCTATTCTCTTGATTCCTCCGTCACATAGCTCCACGACTTGTGTACAATTACTTAATGTCGTTAATCGATGTGCAATAATTAACACTGTAAGGTCTTGCCCGAGCGATTCTATGGCTTGCATGACAGCAAGTTCTGTTTCGTTGTCGAGAGCACTGGTGGCTTCGTCGAAGATAATGACGTCTGCCTGTTTGTAAAGGGCTCTTGCTATACCTATGCGTTGGCGTTGTCCTCCGGAGAGTCGCATGCCTCGTTCCCCAACGTAGGTTTTGTATTTTTTTGGCCAACTTTCGATGATATCAGCAATTTGTGCTTGCTTGGCTGCTTTCTTGACTCTTTGGGTGTCAATTTTATTTTTTGGAACTCCAAAGGCTATGTTTTCTTCGATAGTGCTGTCAGCGAGAAAGATGGTTTGGGGAACATGGGCTATATGGGCTTGCCATGCCCGATTATTGCTGGAGTTAATTGGCTGACCATCTATTGCAAGAGTACCTTCGGTTGGTGAAAGCAACCCCATGATGATATCGAGCAGAGTGCTTTTGCCGCTGCCGGTGATACCTATAAAACCTATATTATTGCCTTTATTTATAACAAGGTTAAGATGTCTGAGGACGAGGGGTGTTTGTTGGGTGTAACGAAATGAGAGCTGTTTAAGAGTTATGTTATTCTCAAATGGAATTGGTTTGGCGGGTGGTTGATCGATATAATCGGGCAGTGGCTGATCGAGCAGTTCGAGGGTATCCTGCAACCCAGCTTGTCCACCTTGAATGCCTGACCATGATGCATATGCCTGCTGCAATACTGGCAAAAGACGCTGTGCTCCAAGTGCAAGAGCGCCGAGTACTGGAATTGCTTTGGCGATGCCATCGGGTTGCATGGCAAGTTCGTAAGCCAATATGGCTATTAGCATCATGCCCAGAGCTTCAATGGCGTATCTCGGGCTTGCACCGATAAAAGTATTGCTTCCCTGGGCTCGACGCAAGGGTTGGTCAGCATTACGATAGATTTGGCAGTAGGCAAGCTGACTTCCATCGATCAGAACATCGCGTATGCCTCCCAATCCCTCCTGAAGGGATTTGATGACCTGAGTGGATTCACGAGCAATGCACTTGCTATTGAGTAATTGTTTTTTCTGAGTAATTTTGATAATAAGTGCGTAAATAAATCCAAAGCCACCAAAGGCAGAGAGCGCAATAAAGGGATCGACCCACAAAAGAGCGACGAGAATAGCGATTAACATGATACCGGAACTGATGAGAGTCAAGAGTGGAACTATGATGCTGTAGATGACTCCGTTGGCTTTGTTTGAGATCCCGCTGATTACTAGACTGCTGTTTCGGGCTAGATGTACAGCATAGGGTTGGTAGAGAGTCCGGCGGTAGATACTGATACTGAGATCAGCACCGGTTGCAAAGGAAAGGCGGGTGCTGGCCCATAGGAGAAGGAGGCGCATGGCGCCGGAGATTATGGCAGCTATGCCAAAGGCGATGGTTAATGGGAAAAGAAGTTGGCTCGGCTTTGTGAGGCCGAGGATATGGATTATTGGCTGGGCTTTTGGAAACTGGAATATTCGCTCCGGGGCTGTCAGGACAGCGAGAAATGGCAGTACGGCTCCTATACTGAGGATTTCGGCGAATGAGGCGAGGATCATCAGGATCAGGATTATGGCGTATTGTGCACGGCGGCGGGAAGTTATATGACACCATAAGCGGGTGAGTAGCTGAAAAATTGTTTGATTAGATTGCACAACTTGCTATGATTAATGACTTTTAAAGACTTGGGGCAAAGAAGAGTTCCCATTTATCTGGTATCTGACAATAGTTTTTTCTTTTATTATGCATTTTTCTTCTTTGTGAATGTGGTCAGTGATCAGAGTACTTGTCTTGAATTCAGAAATCAGTTTTTTTAATATTTCCTTGATATGATTGATATCGTGACTTTGGATAGAATTAATAAGATTAGTCAGTTCAACCTTCAGCTCAGCCCAGGGTATGAATGTGTCGTTTGCTTTGAAAATACAAGGGTTTGGGGTTGATTCTGGATTGTTGCCGATAAGCAGCTCTTCGTAGAGTTTCTCTCCCGATCGCAGACCGGTAATTTCTATTTCAATATCTCCTTGAGGATTGAGATGATCACGAACAGTAAGTCCGGAGAGGGTTACCATACGACGTGCAAGGTCGATAATTTTTATCGGCTGACCCATATCAAGGAGATAGACTTCCCCGCCAACGCTCATAGCTCCTGCTTGTATGACAAGATGCGCAGCTTCAGGGATGGTCATAAAGTAACGGGTAATCTCCTTATGAGTTATGGTGAGCGGGCCGCCATGTTTGATTTGCTCTCGGAAGAGAGGGACAACTGAACCACTTGAGCCGAGGACATTGCCAAAACGGACCATGGAGAACTTTGTGGTAGTTTCCGGTTCAGCAGCAAATGCCTGAAGAATCATTTCGCAGAGGCGCTTACTGGCACCCATAATATTGGTGGGGCGAACGGCTTTATCAGTACTGACAAGTATAAATTTTTGTACGTTGTGACGAAGTGCTGCCTGTACAAGAGTAAGAGTGCCGTAAACATTGTTGTAAATGCCTGCTGAGATGTTGTGTTCGACCATTGGGACATGTTTATATGCTGCAGCGTGGTAAATAACGGACGGCTGAAATACCCCAAGAATATTGACCACCCTGTATTCGTCGGTTACATCGCAAAGAAGGGGAACAAGCATCGTAGGAATGTTGCTGCGTTTACTGTACTCATCAAGGCGTTGCTGTAAGTTGAAGAGACTGTATTCAGAGTTGTCGATCAGGAGCAGTTTTGATGGTTTCAGAGCCAGGAGCTGAAGGCACAGTTCGCTGCCGATGCTTCCCCCGGCACCGGTTACCATAACAACTTTACCGGTATTGGATTGTTGAGTGATTTCATCGCTGGCGGGTATAGGATCGCGCCCTAGAAGGTCTTCGATTTCAACTTTTTTAATGTCTGATATGGTCACTTTGCCTTCAGCAAGCTCTTCGAGGGATGGAAGCAGCCGGATATTGACAGGATAGGATTGGAGCTTTTCGATAATTTCAGACCGGCGAAGACGGGGTAGCGAAGATGCTGCTACAAGAATGTTTTTAACCTGATTTACCTTTATGACCGCCAATATCTCTTCAGGGCTGTAAACTTTTATACCATTGATAATTCGTCCATGAAAGATTTTGTCGTCATCAATAAAACCTGCGAGTTCATAGTGTGAATGAAGAATAAACGAATTGAAAAGTTCAATTCCGTTTGAACCTGAGCCGTAAATGAGCAGGGACTCGCGGGATAACCCTTTTTGTTTGTAAATGTTTATTGACGAAAACCAATAACGCATAAATACCCGACTGCCGATAATTATGCACAGCAAGAGAAGTGGTTGCAGAATACTAATCGAGCGGGGTACTTCGGAAAAATTAAGCGAAAACAAGACACCTGAAAATACAATAAAATAAAGGGTAACTGCTTTGAGAATAGCGATAAATCCAGGGAAGCCATTGTAGCGATAAACCATGCTATAGAGTCCTGACAACATAAAAAGTGGTATCGCAAGTGTTGGGGCAAGGATATAGATAATCCATTGTTTTCCGACTGGCTGGTGCATACTATCCAAACGTAGCGAAAATGCAAACCAGACGGATAATAATGAAATAAGAATATCAATTCCGATACGAAGAAGTTTTTTTTGTGCAGGCGATAGTTTTATAATAGTTATCAAAATTCGAGTAAATGCATTATAGGGAGTGTACATTATCTGCGTTACTGACACTTATTTAGATTTGTCTCTGGATTTACCATAACCATAACCATAACCATAACCATAACCATAACCATAACCATAACCATAACCATAACCATTCTGGCCAAAGCCGTACGATTTTGACTTTTGTGAACTGATAAGTGCAATACCGAGAATTTTTGGTTTTAAAAAAAAGTCATAAACAATTTTTTTGATTGGTTTTTGGGAGCTGAAATCCATCTGTGCCACAATCAGAATACCGTCAACCGAGTTAGCGACCTGCGCAGCATCACTTAAAAAAAGTGGAGGACTGTCAATGATAACCTTGTCAAACTGACCTTCAAGCTGTTTAATGAGTGCTTGCATTTTTGGTGATGAGAGCAGTTCGTTAGGGTTTGATATTTCTGTTCCGCAACTCATTAAAAAAAGGTTATTGATGTTGGTCGGCTTTATAAATGTAGCGTCCACTGTCTGATGTTCACTGGAAAGGTAGTCAGTAAGACCATACTCAAATGCAGTGCTCAAAATCTTGTGCTGGGTTGGAATCCGGAGGTCGCAGTCGATAATGATGGTTTTCTTATCGTTGATTGCAAGTGCAATTGCAAGATTAGTGCAGACAGTTGATTTACCTTCACTGCTCGATGTTCCGGAAACAATAATTGATTTAAGCGGACTATCAATGAAACAATAATTGAGAGAGTTTCGAAGAGCACGGAAGGATTCAGCAAACCATGATGATAGGCGATCCGTCATTATGGGGGTGATGCTTGTTGAGATTCCCGTCTGATCAGATGTCTTATTCTTTCTGTTCCTGTCTGTATTAAGATTTTTATTGGAAACAAAAGGTATATGTGCAAGAACGGGTAATCCATGACGCTGAAAAAACTCTTCATCTTTGATGGTATCGTCATTTATCTCTGTCACAATGGTATACCCAAAAGCGATTAATCCTCCTAACACAAAACCTATGATCAGATTTTTTATGGGGCTTGCATTTTCTGGTTGAAATGGACGGAATGCATCTCCGATCATTGAAACACTGCCGACTTCGGAACCGAGCATAATGCGGCTTTCATCATTTTTTTCCTTGAGATAAATGTAGGTTTTACCGACAACATCACGGTCGCGTTGCAGTTTGGCATACTCCTGCTGTTTTTGGGGAAGCTGATTGACTTGTGCTTCATAGTATTGCTTGAGGTGTTCAAGCTCCTTGGCACTGAAATCAAGGAGGTTGAGCTTGCGTTCGGTCTGAAGTTTTTCTGCAATAAGGTCGAAACTGTATTTTTGGGCGCGACCTGCATAATTGATTTCACCGGCTATTTTGCTTCGACTTAGAAGTTCATAGCGAGCTTTTACCTGGTCAAGCTGCTGCTGCTTTGCTTTTGTTTCAGGGCTGTTAATGCCTTTATCACGAATGAAATCGACATATTCGGTTTCGCTTTTTTTGATCTCTTCTAGTACAGTGTTTAGTTTTGCTTTAACGCTTTGTCCGATACGGTTGCTCAGAGCTTTATCTGCTTCGGTAAGTTTGTTCTGCAGAAAATTAAGGCTGTTTTCTGTAATACGGTACTCGGCCTTAGTGTCATTATATTTTGAATCGGTTTCGGTCAGTTTGCCGAGAAGCTGCTGGACATTACCGGATACCTCATAAATTTTGTTTTGCTCCATATATTTCGAGAGTGCTTTATCTGCTTCGCCAACACTTTGCGCCTGACTTTTGAGCATCTCAGAAATAAATATATTGGACTGTTTGTATTTTTCTGATTTTCTTTCAATATCTGACTCTCTGTATACCTCACAGAGCGTGTTTGTGAGATAGACAGCTTCGTCTTTTACAGGACTTAATACTGAAACTTTAAGAAGGCTTGTCTCTCGAACAGGCAGCACTCGGATCCTTTCGCTAAGCTTATGAGCAAAAAACCTTAATAAATCATCATTATTTTCTGCATTGTTAAGGTTAAATCTGAAATTGTCATCGGAATTGATAAAAGGGATAATCCTTGATAGTAGTCGATTGTAAGTTGGTATATTGTTTTTTTTGCCAAATAATTCCAGAGAATCTTTCTTCCCGCCCTGTAGCAGTTTTTTGACGGCCATCTTTGAGATGGGCATGGAACGAATAAGCTCAATATCTTTTATTGTGTTTTTACTATCGGTGTCGCTATTTGAACCGAGAAGACTTTCAGCTAAGTTTGGAGGAGTGTTGATCATGATGATCGACTCGGCATAATATTCAGGGGGTTCGATTTTATGCAGCAAAAACGCAAAAGAAACTGTGAGTATAATAATCAAAATTATACCGTATTTGCGACGGTTTATAATTTTGAGGATATCTTCAAGTCTGAATTCCTGCCCTATAGACTGCCTTTCATCAAATTGGTCGGAATCAGATGGGTTATAGGGAGTCGTCATTTTTTTTATCATAGCGCTGAGTGTTTCACCAATGTTTGATATAGTACATAGTATTTAAGCTGCCAGACACAATTGATACTATCTGGGAAACCAATGCAAGAGATAGTCCCTTTTTTTCAGGGATGACGACAGTGTCGTTTGGCTTTAACATGACAAATGTTGAGCGATCACCTTTCTCAAAAAAAGGCCTGAGATCAACCTTGTAGGCTTGCTTTCCGTTGCTTTCAGGTTCTTTGCGGATAACCATCACTTTTTGTGGATTGCCTTCCTCTCTCAATCCACCTGCGATGGTTATGAGTGTGGATAAGTCGGCATCCTCTGGAACAATGATCTGGCCTGGACGATTAACCTCACCAAGGACGTTGATGATCATGAGAATGTTGCCAAAGTCGTCAGCAAAATATGAGTCCTGTACCATTGGGTAATTCGGGCCGTAGACTCCTTTGAAGCCCAGCGATTGTTCGCCTCCATTGGCAACTGACGATTGCTCAGAGTTTGTACCTGATGCTGCGTAAACCAGAGGACTGAGGCAGCAAAGCATCAGAAACTGAAAAGCAACGATGGGGAGAGTAATGTTTTTAAGAATACGCATAGGAAAGGTTTTTAAGTAATACGCATAGGTAAGCTGTGTGTTATTAAGATATTTTTCTAAAATCATTGGGATGTATGGGGTTCATGAAGAAGTAAACGCTAAAGCGTCCATCCTTAGGCCCAAAGATACCATTTTTTATATATAAAGCTGAAATAAAAAACAAAGGACGTTGGGACGTCTTCGGGTACGTTGTTGACTATGTGTACTTGCCGCCAGAGCGCCACCAAAAGTTTGCCTCCCTGGAGCTGAGTTTATCCATGGGTATCATCAGTAAGAACAGCCTCCCCCCACACTTCCAGAGTCTGTTCAGATGCGCAGCTTAATTACCAAATATTTTTATGAGTTTTGAATATAACAGTGCTAATACGCGAGTGCTGAAACTCGGGTACTCGGTGGATAGGGTTACTCATGGATAATCAAAGAGTTTTTGGTTATTTCTATATAAAACGCCGTTTTGAAAGCCTCTCTTATTGTCGGCAAAGCGCCTGCAATCAATCGCTCAAGCTCAGCATTACTGATGTTGCATCTGGGGTTCGGTTACCTAAGTTCACGTCGAGGGTATGCAAAGCATCATAACCCTTCGCACGTAACCAATCACATAAGCGCTTAGGGAGCTGGGCATCTATCAAAAACTTCATGCGGCCAATGCCTTAATGCTTTTAATATGAGCTAGGCGAGCAGCGTAGGCCAGAGTTGCAAAAATATCATCAACGCTTATTCCTCCTGCCAGCCATTCAAGTACATTCTCTACGGGATACCGCATCCCGCGAATACAAGGTTTACCGTGGCAAATATTGGGATCAATGGTTATTCGTTCGGTGTTTTGCATAATTATTCTTTTTTACGTCATTTTAGGCAGTTCCAATCTTCTTCTGGTGATACTGATTGTCACCTAACCATTCAATGGCTCCATGATCATAGATGGCTTCATAACTTTTTAACACTATAATAATCTCCATTCTGAACGAATCTCCCTTTGATATGCCAAGCCATCAATGTTTAGAACGCTGCTAAGTGCTTCACAGAAAATGTTTCCGTAAAAAAACAGGGCAGACACAATGCAGATAAGTAAATATGTAGGGGATATCCTTGTGGTCGCCCTCCGTGGTCTCAATGGATGGCATCGGAACGGTTTCTTTACAGCTCCGCTGCTTTCAGTCACAGACAAAAATTCAAGACGCATATATATATTATATTGTTATACAACATAATATGTATTGTTGGCATTTTTCGATATGTAACGGGGTTTTAACATGAGCTGCTGCCTCTCTGATTCCCACGCAGATAATGAGCCATTCCGATTCTTTCGAGGCTTGTGATGTATTACAGACATTCTCTTTCCTTCATTGTTTCGATTTCCTGCAGAACCCGGCCTGTCGAAGCATCCTTAAAGTTTTTAGTATCGGTTGAAAAAACGATAGTTGCCGGGAAACATCGTTGAGCAGATGCAGCTTAACTTTTTGCTTTCAGACACCTGTTAAATGGTCATAAAAAACCTTTACATTGTTCATTCACTCCGCTTCTGAAGAAAGTCGATTATCGCGTTGGTAATGGGGGCTTTGGGGGGTTGTTGAGGGATGTTGGAAACGTTGCTGACTGCGTGAACTTGCCATAAAAGAGATGCCGATATTCCTGTTATCTGAATTCCTTAAAGTAATGCATAGTAACAGTTTATTTAAATGCTCCGCTTCTTTCAGTCACAGTGCAATCTGCAATACTGAAAGCTATTCCCTTATACAATAATATAATACATATTTCTCTAAAATTGAAATCCTGTCGCGAAATTTCAACAATATTGGTGACAAAAAAGGGTTCCGCTCATTGAGAAATCCCGCGACGAAATGCCCGGACTGCTGCTGAAAATCCAGGGCGTCGATAAAATAGACAAGAAAAAAACTTATCCCGGAAAGGACCAGGGTGGGAACGGAGCAATGGCAAACCCATGTGCCGGGTATAAAACATGCCATCATGGAGGCGAATGACCCCTCAACTCTTCAACGGAGGTTAATTACGTGCCGATTTTGGCGGCAGATACTCTGTTTCAGGCGCTGCGGGTGCTGCTGGAGGTGCAACAGCTGGTGGTGGTGCTGGTGCAGCAGCTGGCTGTGCAATGACGACATCTTTAGGTTTTACATAACCTGTATCGCCTGGTTTTAGTGGCGTAGACGGTGCTGGAGTTGGTGCCGGGGCCGGGGTTGGGGTTGGTGGCGGTGCAGGCACAAAGGCTGTGCTCACCAGTACAGGAACCTCAATCCAAGTTGGAATAACCGGAGTAACAATGCTCTGTACGACATTGTCAGAACCATTCGCTCCGAACAGTGGTGTTGAAAAGGATAAGGCGGCAATGCCTAATAACGATGCCCGAACTGCTATGTTATGAAGATTAGTGGTCATGTTTATACAGTTTTATAACGTTATTCCGGTTCCGACTGCTACAATGTATCGCACACCATCACCCGAGTATCCTGTCAGATCTACTGCTCCTGCCGTTATCACTAACGGAAAAGAATCGCTTATTAAAAAAGTCTTTGAAATACCGGCATTCAGATTCATTCCGTTCCAGTCAGTGATGAGGTTGAATTGGTTGAACAGCTCGTATGCTATATTGCCGAAAACGTAGGTGCCATGCTTTCCCTTCCCTGCAAGAATATCATCCTGTGTTTTATTGCCGTATTGTCCGGTTCCCGCTCCTATGCTGTAATGGAGTCTAGTTGTACTGTTGTCTTTATTAAGAAAAGGAGATGAAAGAACTCCTTTACTGTACACAATATAATAACTTTGTTCTGAATCGCTGCCGGAACTCAGCATTAAATTCTGAGCGCCCACGCCGATGGAACTGGCTGATCCGAGATAGCGATGCACTTGGAAAGACATTCCATAACGATTCCAGCCGGTCATGTCATACTGTGTCAGCGTAGCCTGCAGACCCAGGTTGTCGACCGGATTTCCAATCCCCAGACCTATCGCAGCGCCTCCGTCACCTGTATGGTTGCTGAAAGCCGCCCCATGAGCGTAGGGTGCGCGGGATTCAACAGCAGCTCCGGCAAAAACGGTGCCGTATGCGGCACCCCAGCCGACAGGTGTGGTCAGTGACTTTCCATAAATATTCGGAAGAAAATTAGAGGTTGCATCAGTATCCTCTGCATGCAGTTTTCCAGGAGCTAGAGAAATAATCATAAGCATAGCTACTGCAGCAACATAGTTCTTTATAGTAATGTTCATGCCTCTCCCATTTATATTAAAGCTTCTGTTACACCCTTCCATTTTTGTTGAAATATAAAGATTATTCTTGGATTTGCATCATGACCGATCCTCTCATGATGTCATGAGAAGGCATTTTTATACTGAATTCACAAATAAATCATAATCAACACAATTTTTATCCCCTGCAGCAAATGACTGACAATCGCTTGACAGGCCGTCATCCGGATAAGATAATCAATGGCTTCTGAAAGGGGTATGGAATGACTTGCTGTTCTATGCATATCAATTTATAACAGATAAAGTATATAAAAAAATCCGTATTCTATTTTTTTTTAAGTGTACGATAAAAAACAATGCGACCCATGTTATCTGAAAGTCAACGTATTATAGCCATAGGAGATGTCCACGGTTGCCTGCTCTCCCTGAAAAAACTGATCGAAATTATTCAACCCGAACCCGACGACCAGCTGCTGTTTTTGGGCGATATAATTGATCGGGGTGACCGCTCAAAAGAGGTGGTGGACTATCTGATTGAACTCGACTCACTGCACTCATGCCATTTTATCATGGGTAATCATGAGTTGATGTTTCTCGATTACCTTGAAACCCGTGACACGAGGGATTGGTTTGCCAACGGCGGAGAGGCAACGTTGAAATCCTACAATAACCCTCAGGGTGGCGATTTTCCTCAGGAGCACGTTGCTTTTTTAAGAGAGTGCCGATACTTTATTGAAACGGAAAACTACTTCTTTACGCATGGAGGCCTTGATCCTGAACTCTCCATTAAGAATAACCTGCTTTACTATCAGCCGGCTGATTTTTGCTTTCAGAGGATGCACATGCGCCCGGACTTCCTTAAAAACAACGTGTATAACTGGGAAAAAACTCTTGTCTGTGCTCACACCCCCGTGAACGATCCGGTTATGAAAGAAAAACTGATTGCTGTTGATACAGGTTGTGTCTATAAGAATAATCCCATGCTGGGCAGGCTGACGGCCGTTCTCCTTCCGGAAAGACGCATTATTCAAACCAGAAACATCGACTGAGTTCCCCCTGATAGTTAGCTCTTTCAGAAAAGGTCATCGAGGGTCAGGGCGATGACCTGGAGATCTTGAGAATAGACGTTGTTGACTATGTGTACTTCCTGCCGCCAGAGCATTCATTATACTTTGCCATCGTTATATCCGAACAGAATAAGGTTAGATGTAGCAACGTGAAAGAAAAAATCATCATATATATCCTCCCTGCGGATTCAGAATATCCTGTGAGAAATCCGACCAAGTAAGCTAAAACAAAGAGATTAACCTTTCTATGTTGCCTGACTGAAGATAGCAGGTAACGACCACGACGCAAATGCAGCAGCTCACCCTGATGCAGGGCACGGTTAACCAGGGTATAACGACGCTGCGGTGTTCCCCCAATCAGACGAGCCAACTGACTTTCTGTAATAACACGCTCAGCCAAGTCAGCTTGCTGAATTTTTTTAACAAGGAGACTCATTTTTGCAAGGTACTTTCATATTTTGAAAGTATCAGACATTTACCCAAACTCCTTATTGTTATAACTATGTGCCCGCAAACGACAACGAACAAGCACGCTGCTGAAGATGTTGAGAACCAGATTTCAGCTCTTAAAACAAGAATTGAGACGCAGGAGAAGGAACTGACGAGAGTCGCGACGGCAATGACGGAAAAATCGACAATTCTGCGGAGTCTGCTCGATCAGATTTATGCGCTTGAAATTGATCCCGGCGTCAAGAGGGTGATGACAGGCACTTGTCTGCATCTTATCGACAAAGAAATTACCGAAAAACGATTGAACATGGAACTGACTGAGTCTGATTCGGTATTTTTATCGAAACTGCAGAAAAAACACCCCAATCTCAGCCAGCGGGAGCTGAGAATATCCGTGCTTGTCAGGTTGAACTACGATACAAAGGAAATTGCACGTTCTGTCGGTATAACGACAAGAGGAATGGAAAGCATACGATACAGAATGCATCACAAGCTTGGGCTGGGGAAACACGAATCGATAAAGAGCTATCTTTCAAATCTTGCTCTCTCATAATCACTGTTCCTGCTGAAGATTGATGTTCAGGAAATACACGGAGCATCCGAAAACAAACCCGCTGATGCTGAGCATCATGTGATTGTCAAGAAAAAATGCCAGAATGATGGCGGTTGCCGCAAGTAAAAGCACGGTCAGCTGCCTGAACGCTTTTTTTCTGCTACCCTCGCTGAGAATGGCGGAAAGTACTGAATCGCTTCTGAGCAGCTCCAGGGAGTTGGAGCGGACAATGGATGGCAGGACGATATAGATCATACCGATGAATGAACAGGTTATCCAGCCGAGCAGCGCAGCATGGGTATGCGCATGATAGATCCACATCCTGTCAGGACGCAGCGGAGGAAAAGTGCCGAAGGGCAGACCCTTCATGAAGTAGATATTCATGATCCCGAATCCGCTTGTGGCAAAGAGCAGTGCAAGGCCGCTGAGGAGAAAAGCAAGTGCGGGGTGATGGAAGTTCTGTTTGAAAAAGTTGTAGAGGTAGATGGCAAAGCTTCCAAGGAGTGCCATGACGCCGAAGAGCAGGATATGGCTGATGAGCATCATCCCTGAATAGTAGCCGGCAAGGATAACGATGAGAAAGAGCAGCACGCCGCCGACAAAAATATAGAACCAGAGGCTGAAAAGCCGTTTGATAAGCTCGCGCTTTGAGGATTTGCTCCATGCGTACGTGTAAAGGAAGCCCATGACGCTGATGCTCAGAGGAAACGAGGAGCCAAGAAAATAGGAGGACTGGGTGACGAAAAACGGAATGATTGTTTGATGGGGAAAAGCCTCCTTAAGTCCGAGAGTGAAGAGACCGAGGTTGGCATTAAGGAGAAAAAGAACATCAAAGATGTAGTAGCGGACGGAGACCTCTTTCCAGATTTTAGGAATTGAAAGGGTGGTGAAAATCTCCCTGATCGGCCCTGCAACGAGCAGCATGAGCATTAGACCGGTCAAGGCTTTGAGCAGCGGCCACTCCATGACGACGGCTACGGTGATCATGACAAGAGCAAGAATGACCGTATAAATATACCGTTGCTGCTTTACGGGATCTATGGTGAGTTCAGGGTAGATGGCCGCAGTGAGATATCGGTTGAGGATAAGTATGGCAAGGTTGCCGAAACCGATAAAAAAGATATAGGGATGAAGTTTCAGGAGAACGTGAGTGCCCGTCATCGTTCCTCCGGCGGCAATGAAAGAGGTTACGGTGATGACGATGACTGAAACAGCAAGAAAGAGCCGGACAACGGCGCTCAGCTTTCCATCATAAGGGTGCGCTTTCATTCGGGTGGCCGTGTTTTATGTTGTTCATCTCTATCAGGGCAATCACAGAGAGTGCAATGAGCGAAACATTGAGCGTCAGTGGATTGAACGGCAGCGTGAACATGGCAGGTTCAAAAAGAAGAACGAAAAGAAGCAGCCCTGTCAGCGTCACGATGTTGAGCCAGAACACCCAGCTCCATGCCGCGGCAAGCAGCAGAAGCCCGAAGAGTATCTCGCCTGCTCCTATCCAGAAAATAGCCTCGCACACCCACTGATAAACCGGAATGACATGGCCGAGAAGATCGACCTCGCCCTTGCTCTGGCACACTATTTTAGGCACTGCCCCCTGGTATATCCATGAAAAGGCAAGAGCAGCCCTGCAGAGAAGTAAAACGGGTGTCTGGTTTGAAAAATATGTCATTGCTGTTCCTCTTTGTTACAAATCCATGTTACAAAAAATTATCATGCCTTCGCACTCCCTTTACCAAAGCGAAACGTTCGAATAGTTGAAACCCGGCTGCGCAGTGATTCAAACCAGACATAGACGACCGGAATCACCAGCAGCGTTAAAAACATGGAACTGGCAAGACCGCCGACAAGCGCTACGGCAAGGCCGGATTTCCATTCAGAACCGGAACTTCCCGAAAGCGCAATGGGCAGAAGCCCGAAGATGAGTGTAAGGGTGGTCATGAGTATAGGGCGCAGCCTTTCCTTTCCCGCTTCAATGATCGATTCAGTCACTCCCATTCCCTCAAGTCGGTATTTGTTGATGAAATCGACAAGAAGAATCGCGTTTTTACCAACCAGGCCGACAAGCATGATGATGCCGAGAATGGTGAAAATGCTGAGGGATTTGCCGGTAAGGGCGAGGGCGAAGAGCGCTCCGATAATGGCAAGCGGAATAGAGAACATCACCACCATGGGCCAGACGTAGGAGTCGTAGAGAGCAACCATGATGAGGTAGACAAAAATAATGGCGACCATAAAAGCCATAAGTAAAGTGGAAAAGGACTCGCCCTGGCGTTTGAGGTCGGATTCGTAGGCGTAAGAGAGCGTTGAGGGCATGAGGCCGCGTTTTTTCATATTCCCGAACACGCGTTCGATATCCTGCCCGACAGTGCCTACAGGGCGTCCGATAACCTGTGCCTTGACCCAGACGGCATTGTTGCGATCTTTGCGCTGCAGCTGCGTATAGCCGCGATCCTGTTCAAAGCTCACGAACTGACCGAGCCTGACCATATCGCCCTGCGGGGTTCGGAAGGTGATGTCGGCAAGCGTGGAAGTATCCTGACGGTAATACTTGTCGAGCATGACCCTGATGTCGTACTCATCGTTTCCATCGCGGTACTTCCCTGCTTCGTCGCCTGCGTAGGCCGTGCGGAGGGCTGCTCCGACGTCGGCGATGGAGAGACCGAAGGTGGCCATTTTTTCACGATCAATAACAATGCGCATTTCCGGATTGCCGACCCGGGATGTGAGCTTGACATCAGCTGTGCCGGGTATTGTTTTGATGCTGTCACGCAAAGCTTCGGAAGCTCGGGTGACCTGACTTCTCAGGGGGCCGCTGATGATGACGGCAACCGGTGTTTCATTGGCAGTTCCGAAAATACCTATGGGATTGATGCTTGCCTTGAGGCCGGCAACATCCTTCAGACTGTTTCGGACAGCCTGCATGACGTCATCCGTTGAACTCTTCCGTTCCTCTTTTGGTGAAAGCCTGACGTTGAGTTCGGAAATGTTGTCGGCGCTCTGGTTGAAAAAGCCTTCACTGGAAGCTCCGACATTGACGAGCAGTTTTTTCACCTCAGGCATGGAGAAGAGACGGTGCTCCACCATCCTGGTCAGGCGGTTGGTCTCCTCAAGATTGGTTCCCGGTTCAAGTTCCAGCATGACGGAGAACTCGCCACGGTCCGATACTTCGATAAACTCCCCTCCTATCCTGCCGAAAACAAGCAGGCTGAATGAGGCGGCAAACAGCAGTGCAGCACTTGCAATAACTTTTCGGGGATTACGGAGACTCCACTGCAGAAGATCGAGATAGAGCTGACGAAAGCGCTGGTAGTTCTGCTCAAAAGCAATGGCAAATTTTTCGAAGGGGTTTTTGCCCGAAAGCTTTTCGACTTTGGAAAATCGTGAAGCGAGGAGCGGTGTCAGCGTGAAGGAGACAAACAGGCTGACCAGGGTGGAAATGACCATGACCACAGAAAATTCACGCAGAATGTTGCCGACTATGCCGCTGACAAGAGAGAGCGGAAGAAAGACGACCACGTCAACAAGGGTAATGGAGAGCGCTGTAAAGCCTATCTCGTTTCTCCCCATGAGAGCTGCACTGCGTGGCTCCTCACCACGTTCAAGGTGGCGGTAGATATTTTCGAGCACCACGATGGAGTCGTCCACCAGAACGCCCACAACCAGCGAAAGAGAGAGAAGCGTCATGAGGTTCAGCGAAAACCCGAAGAGGTACATGCCCGTAAAGGTGGTGATGAGCGAGGTCGGTATGGAGACGAGTACGATGAGGGAGTTGCGCAGGCTGTGCAGAAAAAGCATCATCACAAGGGCGACAAGAAGCACGGCAAGCATAAGGTCGTGCTGTACGGCGGTAACTGCTTCAAGGGTGAAGGTCGAGGCGTCCTGGGCAATATCGAAGGAGAGGTTTTTATCCTTGTACAGTTTTTCGAGACGGGAGAGCGCAGCCCTTGTGAGCCGGCTCACGTCAACAGTGTTGGCGTCGCTCTGTTTCATGATCATGATGCCGACTGAGGCTCGGCCGTTCAATCGTGTGAGAGTGGTAATCTCCCTGAATCCGTCCTCAACTTCGGCAACATCACGCAGCGCGACTTTTCCTGTCGGGGTGGAGCGCAGAACAAGATCCTGAAGCTCTTCAAGGTTTGCAAATTTCCCGGCAAGCCTGACGACAAACTGCCGGTCGCGATCATCAATCTTGCCGGTTGGGAAATCGAGATTGGCCTTCCCGACCTCTTTGAGCACATCAGGCACCGTCAGGCTGTAGCTCTGCAGGCGATCGAGATCGATATTGACCCTGATTTCACGTTCACGTCCTCCGAGCAGATAAACCTGCCCGACGCCGGCAACACTTGAAAGAAGGGGTTTGATGTCGTTCTTGAGCATCTGGTAAAACTCCGTATCGGAGAGGGATGATGTGGCGCCGATACGCAGAACAGGCACCTCATCAAGCGCAAAACGGGTGATAACAGGCGGTTTTGCCTCATCAGGGAAGCGGTCACGCACCTCATTGATCTTGCGTTGAGCATCCTGCAGGGCTTTTTCGATATTGGCGGAATTCGAAAACTCAATGGCAACAACCGATAATCCTTCAGTTGACGTTGAGGTGATCGATGCAATTTTTTCAATGGCTGAAACAGCTTCTTCTACCGGTTTGGTCAGCGATGTCTCGACCTCGCTGGGTGAAGCACCGGGATAGCGGATGGAAACGGTCACAACAGGCGGAGTCATTTTCGGCAGAAGCTCATACTGCAGCTGACCATAACTGAAGAGACCGAGAATGGCAAGCACGGTAAAGAGAACGACAATAAGCGTCGGCCGTTTTATAGCAAGCTCGGTAAGCGTCATGGTGCAGCCGGCCCTTTCTTCCGGCCGATAACAAGAACAGCAGAGCCGTTGAGAAGCTCTGTCTGGCCGCTCGTCACAACACTGTCGCCCACGTTCAGCCCATCAAGCACCTCCAGCTCCTTCTGCAGCTCCATGCCGGCTGAAAAAGGCTTTAAAAAAGCCTTTCCGTTGCGGACCACAAACACTTCCGGCCTTCTTATTCCTGAAACAAGGGCGATACGGGGCACAAGCACTGCCTCACGATGGCCTGCGCCCGTGGTGACTGTCCTGACGAACATTCCTGATCTGAAGGTGGTTTTCTGCGGGTTCTGCAGAAGCACTTCCACCCTGCAGGTATGGTCGCGGCCCGACTTGTCGCTGACCGCACTGACCCTGCCGCTGAACAGCTGACCGGGATAGGTGTCGCTGGTCACGGAAAGCATCGTGCCCGGCACAAATTTGATTATCTCACGCTCGGGCACAAGAATGATGACCTTGACCTTCGTCATATCAACCATGTGTGCAACCTTCAGCCCCTCGTGCAGCAGCTCCCCCTGCTCGACAGAGCGGGCGGTCACTGTGCCTGTAAACGGGGCCTTGACTCTGGTATCGCTGAATAGACGGTTGGCCGCGACAAATTCAGCCTGTGCCTCTTCGTTCTGAAGCTGCACGGCCTCAAAGGCTGACAACGGTACAGCTCCTTCAGCATAGAGGGTTTTATAGCGCTCGACATCGCGTTTCGTCTGGCGGTAATGAGCATCGGCCTTTCTCTGCCGTGATGCTGCAAGTTCATCATCGACGGTGAACAAGACATCTCCGGCTTTTTTGTGTGCCCCCGGCTCAGCCGATACCTTGCGAACCTGGCCGGCGGTTTCTGAAAAAATGTCGGCCTCTCTGAAAGCCTCAACAGTGCCGACGGTACTGAAGCTGTCGCGCACCGCTGCTTTTGAAACCTGGGCCACTGACACAGGAATAAGCTCCGGAGGCTTTTGCACCTGAGCTTTTTTTGGATCGCGATGCTGAACCAGCCAGAAGAGCAGGAGAAAAAGCAGCATCAGAAGGATGGCAGAGAACAGCTTGTTTTCTTTGAGCCTTCCGGCTATTGTTTGAGCAATCTTCATGAGTATGAAACCGTCACCCGCTTTTCTTTATCGGAAACAGGAGGATGTGTCTCAGCAGAAGTGGCTTGCAATGGAACACGATATGTCTGCAGAAGCCTTGACATGCTCAATAATTGAAAGAATGCCTGTCAGATTGGTGATGTTCTGGTCAGTGACGGATAACTTGATCTTTGCAAGGGCTTTATCATAAAGGCCCTGGATCTCGGTCATCATGACGAGCGTCTCACTGGCATGCTTGGCGTTGCCGCTCACGAAAGCCTCAACTGCCTTCTTGATCATTTCAGCTGTTATGTCCCCCATGGGTTTCAATCCATACTCGTCCTTATGCAGCTCCTGCACATTGGCGAACTTTACATACTCGGCCTTGTCGGCAATATTGAGTGCCAGCTGAGCAAGTTTTTCAAGCTCGGAAAGAATCATCCGGGCCTGTTTGATTGCTTTGAGGTCTTCTTCACCGAGATTCTGGAAGGTTGCATAGGCAAGGGTAAGATATTCGACTTCGAACTTCCCTTTCCTGATATATGCCTCATCAAACTTGAAAGCCGAAGAGGCAAGCTCGATGTTCCCCTTTGTTGAAGCCCGGATACTGAGCATCAGGTTATTTTCAACATTGGATGAAAGTTTGGTCAGCTTCTGCTTGAGGGATTCAAGCTGCACATAGACCGTACCCTGAGGTTGTATGGAAAGACCGAACTTGTCGGGATCGATCTTGATGGTAAATGCTTGCGGGGTTTCTGTGGATTTCGGTGAGTCGCCGAAAAATTTGCCTAACAGGTTAGCCATAGAGTTCAAACACCATGCTTATGTTAAAAATAAAAAAAACAAAGTGCTGCTAATTTAGCAGACCTGCAGGATTAATTCCAAGAAAAAAACAAAAATGCGGT
>Ga0364919_10144_pt2 | contig 34038 bp, 16 predicted proteins | sample SorcelJu500001C7_2_FD_206953 | JGI IMG/M metagenome (GOLD analysis project Ga0364919, IMG submission 206953) | Enriched cells from Trout Bog Lake Hypolimnion, Wisconsin, USA - BchlTB.June20.5000.01.C7 | ecosystem: Environmental > Aquatic > Freshwater > Lake > Hypolimnion/Profundal zone | place... | reverse complement strand
TGAACAGCGGCGTGTCAATGAGATCGGAAAAGAGGGTCCAATGCGTAAATCGCTGCCCAAGGGCGCTGGCGTCCGCGACCGTGTCGAGAGTCTGCAACACCAGAGCGGTAATCGCAACCACCCAGCGCGAAGCGTCCAGCCATTGCCGGAAACCAATCCCAATCAAGAGAAACGGAAAGACTTCGACCAGCAGGATGAAGGTTGTCAGCGCGCCGTCTGCCCATTGCATCCAAGCAGTAGCAGAACCCCAGAAGAAAGCAAGAATACCGTCGGCAGTGCCAGCAAGCAACGTCAGGCAGGCGAGGATTTTCGTCCATCGGACCAGCCTGCGATGATCGTTCAGCCGCAGCAGCCAGACGAGCAGGAACCATAGCGAGACGTGGTAGAGCACATAGAGCGGCTGATTGAGAAAACGGGCTAGTCCATAGGAGAATGGGATCAGGAAGAGCCGCTCCAGGATCTCCAGAGCAACGGGCGTCGCCGTCAAGATCGCGACATACAGGAAGAGCCGCTCCTTGCGGTTGCGGCTCCACAGCATCAAGCAAAGCACGGTTACGAAGGCGCGCAGCAGGATCAGCGAGTAGTCGAACAGATCCTCTCGAATATAGGTCCAGTATGCGGCGCTTTCGCGCAAAGCAATGGAGTCCTGTTCGCCAACCAGAGGCGGCTCGTAGATTCCGCCTGACTCGGCCGTAGAGAACGCTTCGAGGGGAGCCTTCCACACCCGGATCGCCAGCGTTCCGTAGGCTGAGCCACGCAGCGGGAAGGAGCGCGGGAACATCCCGTAATACCAGCTAGGATTGGGTGGCAGTTTGCCATAGCTCCCCGCCAATTGCCCATCCCAATAGACCTCATAAGCGTCTTCGGCGTGGGGAATCAGAATGCGGTAATCGTGGGTTGCGCCCGCTGTCGGTTGTATCTCAATATGCCTTCGATACCAGGCAAAACCGGCGTACGACGGATGCGACTGTGCGCCCCACGGACTGTCGACCTCGATCGTCTCCCAACCAGAGTCATTGAAGGAAGGATCGGCCCAGCGCAGGTCATCTCCCAGATGAAATTGCCATGAGCCATCAATAGGGACCGCGCCTTTGCCCGCGCCTTGAATCACCATCGTAGGTGTATTCGAGGAGTTCGGTTTAGGCGCGGGATTCAGGGCAGTCTGCTGGCCGGCCAGTGAAGCGGCAAATAGCAGGAAACAAGCCTTGATTGCAAGGCGGGAGGGCACGTGCCGAGCATACCACCGCAGCGCGACTTTTCCGGCGATTTCTATCTTCTCAACGCGGGAAAAGAGTACAGCCAAAAGAGCCCAGACAAAAGCTTAGTCAAAAGGGCGTAATCAGGATCGGTCCGGCATCAATTCGTTTTTGCGGCAGTTGCGCACGCGTCGAAAGCCGCCGTCTCTACCGTTTGGCCGTGCTTCATCTGTACAAAGATGCGATAGGCTCCTGGGGTTGGAAATCCGTAAGGGAAGCCAACCGTATTCGGGGCTTTTGCAGCAGATTCGTCTATCTTGGAGTTATTCGTTCCAGGCATCGTCATTCCAGAGCTTGCCATGCTGGGCATAGCAGCCATCGAGTCAGAGTTCGGCTGGGCGTTCGGCTGGATCGCTTGATTTTGCGCGGCAGCCATCATCAGCGCCGCCATCGAGGCCGTTCCCGAGGGGTGAACATGGGCGAAGACGGTGCTGTCGTCTTTAACGAAGGCCGCGTGGCCCGGCATACCCATATAAAGCGCCATATCCGAGGCGGGTTTGCCGGTGGCGTCGAGCAGGCTGAACTCAAAAATCTGCGGAGTCTTGGCAGGAAGGATTGCAGCGTTACTCCAAATCATCGTGTAACCGTCGGGCAGATGAAACTGCGGTCCCGCAATCGGATTTGCAGGACAGATATTCGGTCCGCCGGCCAGCGAACTAAGTGGCTGCGCCGTTCCTTTAGCGTCGTCCCCGGCAAGTGGCCGGCCGGCAATCTCCGGCAGTGCGATCTGCGCCACCAGCGTTTCGGGGAAGCCGGTCGCGTGAACCACGTCGGCATAGAGACTGTAATCTCCGGTGGGAATCGAAGGCAGCGTCAATTGGAATTCGCCGGGAGCAACTTGGTCCGGATGTAGATGGTAAACGATGTCCATCCCTGGTTTGCGGATGAGATAGAGGTGCATCAGGTGATCGTGATCGAGAACGAAGTCGTCGATCTTGCGGCTCTTCAGCCAGCCAGGATCTTCAATCTTCAAGTCGAGCACTTGGTTGGGGCCGAGCGTGGCCTGCATGGTCAGCGGCTTGTAGACATACTTCGCGTAGCTGTCGGCTTCACCCTTCCACCATGCGTTGCCAAACCACACTGCGGCAATCATCCCCACGAGTGCGCTACCCATCGCGATTTTGGACCGCGTCACTGCTTGCCTGGAAGCGACTGCGCCGGCAGGCAATTGGGCATCGCGTGCCGCCGCTCCGACGATGCCGATGACGCCGACAACAAGCAGCAATCCCAAGCCGCCGAGCAGGATGCCGAGCCCCGGCTGCATGCCGCGCGTCGAAGAAGAAGTTGCAGGGACGGGAATCGACAGCAAGCCTTTGCCCTGGCTGCCATTCACCGTGAAACGCACCTGCCACGATCCGCTGGCCATGATCCACAAGGCGCCGGTAAAGAACTGCTTATCCTGCGCGGATTGCTTCATCTGGTCGGCGACTGGTGGATGCTTGGACGCCTCGCCGGTAAGCGGAATCGGCGCCATTGCAATCTCGGAGACAGTGGGCATATTCGATTCGGCCCGCACCTCGATCTCCGCTACGCCGGGAATAACCAGGGGCGGGCGCACGGTGACGAAGAGCCGGTAGGGGCCGGCATTGCCCTCCGCGTAGACATCGGGGCTGCCGACGTGAGCTCGCGCTGGGACGGACAGGACGAAAGCTGCTGTGACAACGAACATCCAGAGTGTCGAACGGCCGGGCCAATTGCTAGCGCTGAAGGCCACGCATCCACCTTCCCAGAGCGATGCCAAGCCAGGTGCTCAGCGCGGCAAAGAGTATGGCCAGCGCCAGGCCGCCGAAGAGGGCTGCTCCATGCTCCGGATAGAGGAATCGGCGCAGCACGTCGAAGGAAGCCGGAGGTTCGGAATAGTCGAAATACATAGCTCCGAAGAAGCGATTGGCCGCGGAATTGCTCATCAGAAAATCTGCGAAAGGCCACTCCACCGCAACCAGCGATAAAACGAACGCCGGACCGCTCACCAGCGCTACCTGCCAGGGTTTCCATTTCCGCGTGCTGTTCCAGAGAAGATCGAGCAGAATGGCCGGAACAATCAGCAGGATGGGAAATTTCGGTGGGATAAAGCGCGTAACCTGCTGAAAAACCGGTCCCAGCTTTGGCTCCGCCGGAAAGAGCGGCAAGATCAGCACCGCGCCTTCCACGAATGCGGTGTAAATCAGCGTTGCCCAGGTGCAGGCCCAGCGATTGCCCGAAGCCAGCCACAGGACTGCGAGCAGAGTCGGCATTCCAATAGCGATCGCTTGATAGGCTCCCGCGCCGTGCAGGTGAATATCCCAGGTGTACTCCATGCGGAAGAACATCTGAAAGACAACCATCAGCCCGCCGACGTACAAGAACAACCCTCGCAGCCGTTGCGCAAGCTTCACGTTTCCAGCTAGCTCTGCGCGGTTCATCGCTCCCAGCAATAGAATGAGCGTGCCGACCGACACTGCGAAGACTCCCAGCATGAGCAGGGTATGAGGAGGGCTGATGATCTTGACATCTAGCCCGTAGGCGTTGTGCCACCAGTTGTCGAAGGGGGCGGAGGTAAGCATCGCGATCCCGCCCCAGGATGCGATGAATGCACCCAGCGGAGCGCGGAAGCCGAAGACATTGACCGAGGACGCGACCAGCGCCGCGGGCTTGCGGAAGGTGGTAAACAGCACCAGATAGCCGCATGAAATAGCTGCCAGCACGCCACAGGCATAGATCGCCATGTGCGCCGGCGTCCAAAAAGAGTCGCGCCCGATGGAGCGATGCCAGGAGACATCCCAGTGCGCGCCAATCGAGACAGAAGTCACCGCCAGCACTGCGCACCACAGATACCAGGGAATCGAATGGGTGGTTGGCGGTCCCGAGTCGTTCAGCTCAATATTCGAAGCATTCCAGGTGGTTGCCATGATGCCAAATCCCCCTTGTCAACATCTTCTTACGTCGCGACCGGAAAAGCGAGAGCGTTCTCCATGCCCAGAGCGGTTTGGGCTGGCCCACGGGGATCAGCCAGCTTGGAAGGCGTTCTGCCGCTGATTTAAGATAGTGCGAATCTTTCCAGGGCACTGAAACGGCGTCCAAACCAATCCATCCCCAGCAAGAAAGGCCGAAAATTGACCGCCTCAATCTTCCGGCGCCGGAGCGCGCTCGTCTGGATTTCTCTGTTTTTAGCCCTTGTTAGCGCAACCGATTGCGGAGTGGCCATTGCTCAGCAGGCGCCTCCGCAGAGTCTGAGCGGAGTTCTGCATAGCTCTACCGGAGCGCCAGTCGCCGGAGTCTCCATCGAGCTCAAGTCCCAGAGCGGCAGATATAACGCGATTACTGCAGCCGACGGCAGCTTCAGTTTTGCCAACATCCCCGCCGACTCCTATCGCCTTACTTTGCAACTTGCAAGCCGCAAGCTAACCTACCCAAAACAGATCGTGCTTCCAGTCGCTTCTTCGTCCCTGTCGATCACCCTTCCCGATGCAAGCGCTCGCCCCGCGGAGCTATCTGTCTCCTTCGTGCCCATGCCCACGCCCGCAGTTAGCCAGTCCGCGACTTCGGGCGGAGAAGAGCTCTCCAGCCACGCGGTCAGTTCCTTGCCCTTGAACAAGCGCGACTTCAGCCAGCTTCTGCTGCTGGCCGCGGGCACTATGACCGACGCCAACGGCGCCACCAACTTTACCCAGCAGTTCGCCATCAACGGCCAGCGCGGTGTGGAAGCGGTCTTCGCTATGGACGGCTCAGACACCAGCGATCCGGAGATGGGTGGCGCGACTTTCTCCAATTTCAACGTGGATGCGGTCGAAGAGATCCAGTCCAGCTCCGGCTGGATGCCTGCTGAGATCGGCCGCGGCGCCGCAGGATTTACCAACATCATCACGCGCTCCGGTAAGAGCGGCTTTCATGGCTCGGTCTTCGAGTTCGTGCGCAACTCGGCCTTCGATGCGCGCAATTTTTTCGATCACGCTACACCGGCGACTCCAGGGCGCATTCCGCCCTTTCGCCGCAATGAGTTTGGCTTTACCAACGGCGGACCCGTAGTGCTGCCGCACCTTTACAACGGGTCGGGAAAGACATACTACTTCGGCCAATACCAGGGCTTTCGCCAGGTGCTGGGAACGACGCAGGTCTTTCCTGTGCCGACTGCGGCGCAGCGTGCTTCCAGCGGGAACATCGTCTCCGATCCTGTCCAATTCGAGCAAGCCGATGGGTCGTATGTCACCGACACGCTCTACGTTCCCGTCAACAGCCTCATCGCACCAATTCTTGCTCGCTATCCATTGCCCAATCTGCCGACGGGCACTTATGGCGCGAACACCTACGCGGCGTCATCGAAGGTCATCACCAACGCCAATCAGTTCTCCTTCCGCATCGATCACGCGATTACTCCCAAGGATCAGTTTTTTGCGCGCGTCAATTTCGACAACCTGACCGGCCCTACGACCAATCCCGATCAAACCGCTATCGACCCGAACTTCGGCGTGACCTACATCGATCATCAACGCAATGTTGTCGGTACATGGACGCACACCGCATCTCCCCGCCTGGTTTTCGAGTCGCTGATTGGCATCACGCGCAGCACTCCCGGCTTTCCAACACCCGATCTGACCGATCCGGCAGTCAAGTTCAACGACGGCACCTTTGAAGCCTTCAACTCTGCAGGCGGTTCGGTCATGCAGGCCTATGGCAATCTCTTCCATGGCCGCGAGCTCGTAACCTGGACCAAGGGGGGCCACGTCCTCAAAGCAGGTGTCGAAGCGCGCCTGAATCGCGACACGACTTACTTCGGCATCAGCCCCAATGGCGAGTATGACTTTGGCGGCGGCTCTGCCTATTCGACGGAAACCATCCTGTCACAGAGCGGCGCGCACAACGTGGCTATCGGAGATCTGCTTCCAGACACAGTCAGCGGATTTCTCTCCGGCAGTCCGGCCGATTACACCGTCGCTATTGCATCCAGCCAGTTCTCCGATGGAACGCACATCGGCCCAGCAGCCATCAACCGCAGCTCCTATAGCGTATTTGTGCAGGATACCTGGAAGCTCAATAGCCGCTTCACTTTGGACTACGGCCTGCGTTGGGAGATTTACACGCCCATCAGCGAGCGCGCCCATCGCACCTCCGGCTTTCTCCGCGTGAACGGCGTGCAGGAGTTCGTGGTCAATCCTCAGCCGGGGTATAAGACCGACTGGAATGGCTGGGGGCCACGCGTGCAAGGCACATGGCAGATCGCCCGTGACTTGCAGGTGCATGCCGGCGGAGGCATCACCATCATTCCGCCAAATATCTGGCAGGACAACTTCCTCACCGGCTCGACGCCCTTTGCGGTTTATCCAAGGCTGGTCGCAGCGCAAGGCGCGCCCGTGGCCTATGGATTCAAGATCACGCCTTCTCAACTGCCAACCGCCGAAACCCCAGCCGGGCAGCCGATCTTTCCCAATGGCAATCCCAAGCAGGTGCCAGCCAACACCGTTATGGATGTCGATCGCTATGAAAAGGAGATCGCCAGCCTCAGCGCCAGCGGCGTAGTCAGTGATCTCAATCTCAGCGGCATCGACCGCAATTTTTCAAACGCGCGGCTCTACACGTGGACAACGGGCCTGGAGAAGCGATTATTGGGAGGCCTCACCGCAGACGCCAGTTATGTGGGCACCGCCTCCAATCATCTGCCGCGCACTAGCTTTCCCAACGCGTACCCTTACGCCAGCCCCGGTTTCGCGCCGGATACGGAGTTCAACAGCTCCGGCTCGGTCATCGGTGGCCTTGGCGTCGAAAACCTAATTACAGGCACCGCCCACTCCAGCTATCACGCACTGCAAACCTCGCTTGCCGGCACTGTGCCGCACGGCGGCCCTGGGATTCAGGCGAGTTATACCTGGAGCAAATCCATCGACGACACCAGCCAGGTGATCGGCGGTACAGGGTCTACTGGCGCTGTCGCTCAAGGCTTTCCGCAAGACCCGTATGATACCCATCCCGAGAAAGGTCCATCGTCCTTCGATGTTACGCATGGGTTCGCACTTAGCCTTGCTCAAGACTTGCATGGCGATAAGGTTGGATTTCTGCATCCGATAAGTCGCAGCGTCACCGGCGGCTGGGAGCTGCTCAGCATCTCCAGCATGGCAAGCGGTTCTCCCTTTACGGTTTTCTCGGGAATCCAGCAGACCGGCTATGGATCCAACGGCGTCGATCGTCCCGATCAAGTTGGCAAGCCCAATCTCTCTACCGCCCGCCAGGACCGCGCCGATTATTTTGGACTGGGATCGGAGAACGGCAGCTACTTCAACATTCCTATCCATATTGCAGGCGGCTCCGGCCCGAATGAAGGCCGCTTCGGAACGTTGGGCCGCAACACCTTCCGCGGACCGGCCTATTACGACTATGACTTCGCGCTCATTAAGGACACGCCATTCGGCGAGCGCAAGAGTGGAGTTGAGCTGGTAGATCTGCAATTCCGCTCGGAGTTCTTCAATATCTTCAACATCGTCAACATGGGTTTGCCGGCTAACATTATCGATGGCTCCGGCTTCGGCGAGATCAGCAAGACGGCCGGGACTTCGCGGCAGATTCAATTCTCACTCAAGCTCATTTACTGAGCTTGAGTGAGAACTTCACTGGCAAAACCGATCGACCAAGACGCGAGAGTCGCTCGGGTCAATCCCGATAGCTCCGGTGGTATGGCCGAACCGCGCCGTGCCGCATAGCGTGCCGTCGCTGGATTGGTCAACGAGAACTGAATCGAGGGTTGAAAGAGAGCCATAGCTTGTCGGCGAAGACTGCGTCGTGTTCGCATTGACAATCCAGTTTCCATCAATCGAGAAGTTTTGCGCCGAGGTGACGATGATCCCCGGTCCGGGCGCGTTTTGAATCAGATTGCCCCGAATCTTGATCTTGTCGAATACCGGCTGTGGAATGATGCTTCCATCCGCGGTTGGCGCAACCAGCGAGATCGCTCCGTAGTACTGCGCCCATTCTCCAGGCTCGCTTGCGATGTTGTCTGTAAGGGATAGGTTGGTCGCGCCTGGGCCCTGGCCTGAGCCTCCATCCAACTGAACGGACCCTGCCGAATTGCGATAGAAGATGTTGCGATCGATCGTTCCGTAGGGCGCGTCTACGAGCACCCCATGGCAACGGCATTCGTGCATCACGTTATCCCGGACAATGTATCTCGCCGAAGGCAGTTGCGTCAGGTCGAGGAGAGTGCTGGAAGAATCGAGACCATCGATGGTGTGATCGAGCTTCAAGGTGAGCGTTCCACAAAATGACCCGGCGGACGCATTCACCCGCGCGCTCGCTTTATAAACAAAATTCTGGTCGAAGAAGGCTAGCTCGTCTCCGGTAACGGGTGAATCCATGGGATCGGGATCGCAAACACCTGCTACGTTGATTTCATTTCCACTGACGCCCGCGATCGGAGAGGTGGTTGGATAAACGGATAAGCTATCATCGCCCTGATAGCCGATGTCGTTGCCTTCCACGATGTAGTCTGCCTTCATACTGATATCGATAGCGTCGGAGGCAGTCGATATCAGCCTTCCCGGCCCGCGCTTGATCTCCGAGTTTGCGATTCGGAAGCCTCGATACCCACCGTTGTTCGATACCGAGAATCCGATGCCCGGTCCGGTTCGAAGCTTGACGTTCTCGAAATCGATATCGTTGGACCAGTTCACGAGAAATGCAAATCCGTTATAGGTGTAGTGCCGGACAATCACCCGAGCGCCCGGTGTGAAGCTATCGAAATTCGCGCAACCTTGGAAGAAGCTGCAGGTTGAGTCGGTAGGACTGTTTTCAAAGTGGCAAGACTTGCAAGAGAATGTGTGCTCGCCAACATCGGTCTTGCCGACATAAGTCGGTTGCGGTGCGTTGCCGAAGATGAAGTAAGTCTCGAAGTTATTGTTCAATTTCGCGTCGAAGATACCCGGAGGATCGTCTATCTTCTTGCTATCGTCCCATGGATCGACCGCTTGAATTTGGACCGTACCTCCTTGATAGCGATCCTCTACGGGATACTTCTCATCGAGGACCAGCGCGTTGTGCCCTGGATTCTCTGGATCGCGCACGATTGTGCCGAGCGAGGCGATGGGCAGCGAAGGCCAGTCTACAGTGAAATTTCTCAACCGCAGTCTTTGCGCCTCCAGTATCCAGATCCCTATCACGGGCGCGCTGAAATCGAGCTCCGAGCCGCTGAAATCGATATCCAGGTCAGTAACGCTGTTTGGAACGGTTACTTGCCCCTGAGGATATTGGCCAATGGTCCAGTGAGGATTGCAGTTCCAGTATTGGATTACATTGCAGCTCGTAGGTAAGTTGCAGGAAGAAGATTTAAGATCCGTGCATAACTCCGGACCTTGAAACGCATAAACGCTTTTTGGAATTACCAGGTGGTGAGCCTTCGCCTTCATTGCCTCTTCCACTACGGCGGGAAAGTAAGCGTCCGGCGTTTCTCCAGGCCGGATGGAGCGAGTGTAGGTTCCAGATCCGACCGGACCTTTGACCAGCACCTCGACCGTCTTACCGTTCGGAGCTGTAAAGCTCTTGCGTATGTCGGTTTGAGGATCGTAAGGAAGCCCAGATGAGGTCGGAATAACTTCCGAATAAATGGGTGGATTGGCGTCCTGGCAAACAGCGTTCCTGGCAGAACACAAGAGCGAGAGCAAAATCAATCTCAGGAAGAAATATTTCAAGGGTTCCCCCGTCGGCAAGAGTTACCACGGCTAGAACCCACAGAATATAAGGAAGTTTCGGCCTTCTCCCAACACGCGCCTACAATTTACAGAGCTTTCAACTTGAGAGCCCGCTGTTTTGCGCTTGCCCTATGTGCAGCGTTGATAACAAATACGAAGGACACTCAGAGCCGGCAAATGAGTAACTCGCGCTCATAAACCATCTCCGGTGGCAGATGATCGTGCAGGTCCAGAAATAACTCTTCGTGGCTGATCACTTCCCGTTTCCACTGCGCCCGGTCTACGGCTTGCAACTCCTCGAAGGTTTCTCGTGGAAAATCCAGTCCATCCCAGTGAATATCCTCGTAAAAAGGCGTCCAGCCGATGGGTGTTTCTTTGCTCAGAGCGCGGCCCCGCACGCGATCCACAATCCACTTGAGCACGCGCATGTTTTGCGAGAATCCCGGCCACAAGAACTTGCCGTCCTTATCTTTACGGAACCAGTTCACATGAAAGATGCGCGGCGTGGACGCGAGATTGCGCTGCATCTTGAGCCAGTGCCGGAAGTAGTCTCCCATGTGATAGCCGCAAAAGGGCAGCATGGCCATCGGATCGCGGCGCACATTGCCCACTGCGCCGCCAGCCGCTGCCGTGGTCTCTGAGCCCATCGTTGCACCAATGTAGACACCGGCAGACCAGTTGAAGGCCTGGTAGACGAGCGGCATCGTCGATGGCCGTCGCCCGCCGAAGACGATCGCCGAGATGGGCACGCCTTCTGGATCTTCCCAAGCCGGGTCGATGCTGGGGCATTGGCTCGCCGGAGCGGTAAATCTTCCATTGGGATGCGCAGCCGGCCGTCCTGATACCTTCCCAATCAGCGGAGTCCATCGCTCGCCGCGCCAGTCCAGGCATTCGGCTGGCGGCTCATCGGTCATGCCCTCCCACCAGACGCCGCCCTCGGGCGTAAGCGCCACGTTGGTGAAGATCGTGTTCCTGGCTAGCGTCGCCATCGCATTGGGATTGGTCTTGGCGCTCGTTCCCGGCGCTACGCCAAAAAAGCCCGCCTCAGGATTGATTGCGCGCAGCTTGCCCTTGGCGTCCGGCTTGATCCAGGCAATGTCGTCGCCGACAGTCCAGACCTTCCACCCATCGAAACCCTCAGGCGGAATGAGCATGGCGAAGTTGGTCTTACCGCAGGCGGAAGGAAATGCCGCGGCGACATACGTCTTCTCATGGGTTGGACTTTCTACGCCGAGGATGAGCATGTGCTCAGCCATCCAGCCCTCATCGCGAGCGATGTTCGAAGCGATACGAAGCGCAAAGCATTTCTTGCCCAGCAGCGCGTTGCCGCCGTAACCCGAGCCGTAGCTCCAGATCTCGCGCGTTTCGGGGAAGTGGACAATGTACTTGGTGTCATTGCAAGGCCACGGCACATCCGCTTGTCCGGGGGCGAGAGGCGCGCCCACCGAGTGCATGCATGGCACAACCCGTTTCGTGTCTTTGTCGATCTCGGCAAAGACCGGCGTTCCAATCCGCGCCATGATGCGCATGTTGACGACCGCATAAGCCGAGTCGGTAAGCTGGACGCCAATCTGCGACATCGGCGAGCCAATCGGCCCCATCGAGTAGGGCAGCACATACATGGTTCGCCCGCGCATACAGCCGCGAAAGAGCTGCTTCAGCTTGCGCCGCATGACATAGGGGTCTTCCCAGTTATTCGTCGGCCCTGCGTTGTCTTTGGAGAGAGAACAGATGAACGTGCGGTCTTCTACGCGAGCGACATCATTGGGCGTCGACCGAGCCAGATAGCATCCTGGCCAAAGCTCCTGGTTGAGCTTGAAAAACGTGCCGGCATCCACTAACTGTTCACAGAGATGCTCATACTCCGCCTGAGAGCCATCGACCCAGTGAATATGCTTGGGCTGGGTCAGATCCGCCATCTTTTCGACCCAGCGGATCAGATGCTTATTGGTCGTAGGGGGCGATGCAACGGCGGCTACCGGCATAGAATCCTCTTCCTTTGCGATCGGAATCTTGTTTGCGTCCGCGGCAAAAGAAAAAACAACCTCCCGCATCCTCTCGTACCCGGAGCGGTGAATGGACTGCTAGCTGCCGATCTCGCGCGGCCGTCCTGGGGCTGGCTTGGGTTTAGGCTTGGGCTTCTTCTTCGTTTCGCGTTTTGGAGCGTCTTTGCTTCCCATCCGGATAGTCTACCGTTCCGGGCGCACTTGTGTCTTCCGCAATTCCAGATCGATCCTAGTTCGGTTCTGGTTCGATTCAGATCGATTCGCCAACGGACTTATTCGCGGAGATCGCGTGGGCTGCCTGCGGCCGCGCCGAGAGCCGTCTGCCCAAACGCGTGCAGGGCTTCTCAATCCAGCGATAGGAGAGAAATGCTGTTAGGACCAGCAGAGGCAAGCACAGGTGAAAATTTCTCGCGACCGTTGGGCTCCCATAAAAATCGGAACGCCCGGTGAAGATCTCCTGCCAAAGATAGGCGCTGTAAGAAACCATGCCTGTCCATTGCAATGCAGCCGAATTGAGCACGGCCGTGGCCCAACTCGGCCGGCTGAGGGTATACATCAACAGCAGGCCCACTCCAAAGGGAACTAGCAACGCGTAGAAACTGCCGGCCGCTCTGCCATGCGGCAAGGGCCGAATGAGAAGGAACAATCCAACCGCTAGAACGAACCATCCTGGCACTCTGGCTGCCAATGCACGGGCTTTTCCCTCGAAGATCGCCAACAGCACGCCAACCGAAATGCAACTGAATCCAGTGATCGCGGAAGGGTTCAGCTGATTGGCGAAAACACCCCACTGCGCGCCGACGCTCCAGGCAAGAAAGAAGGCCAGTCCGCACAGCAGTACCGCCGGCCTCTTGCGCGCAGAGAAGACCATCAAGATCGGCGGAAAGACCAGATAGAACTGTTCTTCGACAGCCAGGCTCCAGGAGTGGCCGACAAACCAATCCAGCGTGGGCGACTTCAGGTCTTTGACGAAGAGCGCGCTCTGAAGGATGTTGGTCGTCGTTACCGGCGTCCAATGGAGCCAGGAAAAAAGGCACACCGCCGCAAGGAACAGGTAAAAGACGGGAAGAATGCGAAAGAAACGCCGGGTATAAAAGCCCTTGAGCGATATCGATCCGTACTTGGCTTCTTCAATCAGCAGCAGCCGCGCGATTACGAAACCGCTGATCGCAAAAAAGATGCGAACCCCTAGATCGCCCGCGACTCCAGTGACGTGATAGAGCCAGTAATGCCGCTCCGCCGCAGCCGGAAACGTATAGACCGCGAGATGCTGCAAAAGCACGAGGAGAATGCTTACGCCGCGCCAGCCGTCAAGCTCGCGGATGCGCCCAGGCACGGAATCGATCAAGATTCACCTCAAAGAGAATGGCCCCGGTTTGGGAGCCTATACGGACGAACTTTATCGGTACACCTATCTTAGAGACCGGGACAGAGCAGAACAACTCAAATCGCGATCGCCCAGCTTGTGAAAGATAGCAAAGGCCGTCACCCATGCGGATGACGGCCCTTGCTGTTTTGGTTGTCGTCGAAAGGCTACGCCCTGGCCGGCACCAGATTGCCCAGCCGCTCTTGCAGCAACTCCTCACCGCGAGCGAAGAGCTCATCGACCGGGATCTTGCCTGCATCGACATCGGCCAGAATTGCCTTTTGTGCCTGATACTCCTTGTTCACAATGCCGGACTTCGATTGCAACATGCGCCACGCCTTGCGCCGCTCGACGCAGAAGAGGACAAGCTGGCGCGAGAGCGCCATGTACACCGGCTCACCGCCTGCCTTGGCCGGAGGCAGCGTGATGTACACGCCGAAGTCTGGAATGAAGGAACGATGCTCAGGATGCAGGTAGCGGCGGTAGACCGCATCTTGCTGTGTAATGCGAACGAGCATATTGTCCAGTGAGATCAGCTTTGCACATGCATCCTTCTTGATCTTCTTCAAGTGGTTGCGGAAGCGCGCCTCGGTGGTGCACCAGTGGGCCACGGTGTAGCGGCTAACCTCGCCGGTCACCTTGTCCTTGGTCGAGTACCAATCCATGTCCGGCGCCGGGTTGCCCTTGACGTCGAGCGCTTCCTGATAGGTCTCGCCGAGCCGTGGGTTAAAGATGAACTCAGGCACGCCACGCGAGTCGCGCACGCGCTGCGCCTGGGTCAAAGCCATATCGTCGGCCACGCCATGCTCCGGCTGGCAGGTGGTAAAGGACTGAATAAACGCCGTGCCGCGATATTCGAGACCGTCCAGAATCGCCCGGTAAAGCTTGGGCGCATTGGCCATCGAGATCTGCGCCACGAACGGCGATCCATGCCCAGCCAGGAAGGTCTCTGCAACCGTCTTCTTCTCGTTGTTCTTGCCCTGTGTCGCGGTGCCAAAGACGTTCATGTCGTTGCCGCCCAGCATCGGTGTCGAGTCGGAGTTCTGACCGCCGGTGTTGGAGTAGACCTGCGTATCCAGCATCAGCACCTTGACGTTCGGCCGGTTCTGCAAAATAACTTTGCTGGTGTTCTGGTAGCCGATATCGCCGATGCCGCCGTCGCCGCCCACTACCCAAACCTTGGGCAGCTCGATGATCTCCTGGTCGGTCATGGTGGCGTCGGTGAAGTGCGTGAACTCGTAGTATTCACGCGGCGTGATCACCTTCTCGTCGCGAGTGAGGATAGCGTCGGTCAACCGCTCGGGAATAACCGAACGCCGAGCATGATCCATAATGAAGCTCTCGCCCATCAACCAGCCCACCGTCACGCCATCCTGGAAGAGCGAGTTCATCCACGGATAGGGGTGAGGATTGTTGGGAGCGGTCGAGCCATAGACCGTGTTGCAGCCGGTGTGCGCGGCCATCGCCATCACAGACATGCCGTTGGCCAGCCGTCCATCGATAGGCTGCAGGCTCTTGTGATTGAAGGCCTCGGTGAGCAGGATCGCGGCAAGGGCTTCGATGATTTGCAGATCGGTGATCGGGCCGTTGGCCGCTTCATACGCGGCAATGCGCGATTTCGTGTCTTCCGTGTTCTCGCCGCCTAGGCCCAGAATCAGGTGCGAGGTGAGCTGCTTCAGCAGCGCGTACTCTTCCGGATTGCGCTCCGCTAGCGCAGCCAGCCGCGATGCGCCGTTCTTTTCCAACTCGCCGGCCTTGGCCTGGAAGCGGTCGCTTTTGGCGTGATAGACCGGCCGCATGTAAGCCTCGGTCACTGCCGCAATCGCGCGAAGGACGCTCTTTTCGCCGCAGCCGGCGCAGGCTCCATCGCCTGAAACCAGCGCGTCGTAGTTGGAGCGAACCATGAGCAGATTGCGCAGCGTCGCGGTCTTCGATTCCGCAGGATTGGCGGAATTGAAGAGGCCCAAGAACTTCTGCGAAGTATCCGGCAGCAGATCGAGGAAAGCCGTGCCCGTCTCATGCTCGGCATTCACATCTTCAGTCTCGGGAACCATCTTCAGCGCCTCGTGATCGCCGCAAGCCGTGACGCATGCGCCGCAGCCCTTGCAGAGATCCGATACGAAGATCGAGAAGACGCCGCCTGAGCCAGGCTTCTTGCGCTCCGGCGAAGAGAAGATGGCGTTGACCTTGGTGTATGCCAGCGGAACCTTCTGAATGATGTTGGCAAATTCCGTGCGAGCCTTCTCGGAAACGCCTTCGAGTTGATCTGTCACCGTGGTCAGAATCTGCGGCAGCGGGGTCTCCAGCTTCTTCGCCACGGCTTCATTCATCATCACCCTGGCGCGGGTTTCAATCTCCGGAACCTTCGAGAGCAGGAACGCGCGATCGCCAAAGTCGGTGACGTAGCGCATGACAGCGGTGCGTAGAACTGTCTCCAGCTCTTGCGAAGTGTTAGGCAGCGCCGTATCTGGGCAAGCCGCAATGCACTCCATGCACTGCGTGCAATTCTCAGGAATATAGAGCGGAGTCTCGCGCCGGGCGACATACTTCGAAGCCGTATCGCCAGTTGCCGCGGCAATCATGCCCAGTGCCGACAGCGGCGTCGCCGGCTGATCGTAGCCATAGTTCGAGCGGAACTCCTGGTCAAAGGTAGAAAGCAGATTGATCGGCACGCGCTCGGCTTGTCCCGCTGGCAACGCATGCGAACGGCAACCGCTGCCACAGCTTGAGCCTTCCGCAACATCCACCAGAACAGGAAGCAGCGCAGGCCCGCGCAAGCTGGAGCGATCTGGAGCCGACAGCTCACCGATATTGATCTCCGTCACCTGCTCGAAGCCTTTGGTCATAACTTCCATGTTCGATTGCACAACCGCATCGCCGAGCTTGCCGAACTTCTTGACATATTGTTTGAAGACGACATCGCGATACTTCTCCTGAGAAATGCCAAACTCTTCCAGCAACGGCGAAACCGCAAAGAACGCGCCGAGGAATGCATTGCCTTGCATGCGCAGTTGCAGGTCGGCGCGGTCCGTAGCGTTACGGGCAATCTTGAAGCCAGGCAGCGTAAAGACGCGAATCTTGTTATCGACAATCTGCTTGCGCGCCCACTGCGGCAGCCGCTCCCAGGCCTGCTCGCCGGTTTCTTCGGATTCCCACACCAGGCTTCCGCCCTCAGCCATGCCATCCAGCGGATTGCAATGCGTAAAGGCCTTGGGATCGCAGCACAGAACCACGTTCACGTGGCGTAGATCGCAGTTGACGCGAATGCGATCCTTGGCCGCAACCATGAAGTAGCTGGTCGGCGCGCCCTTCTTCTCGGAACCATATTTAGGGTTGGCGCTGACGTGAATGATCTCCTTGGGATTGCCCAACTCGTCGACCAAGCCATCGCGCTCGAAAAGCGTGTCGTTCAGATCGCCCAAAATCGCGCCCAGATTTTTGCCGGTGGTGATAGCGCCCCATCCGCCAATGGAGTGGAAGCGCACCGCAACCGCGCCCTCGGGCAACAGCGACGGCCGTTCCTGTGAATTCACTTCATACGGATGATCGATGCCCAGCACGATGAACGAAGCGCCGTCGGCCAGCGTCTTGCCATCCTTGCGCGCCCGGCCCGCCGTGGCGTATTCGAAGGCAGCGATGATGTGCTCAGGACGGAAGTCGCGCGAACCCAATCCGTAGGTTCCAGAGATCAACTGCGGCATCTCCGCGGGGCTCAATGCGGGAAGGCTTTCCGTCCCACCATGGCTTGAATAGAGATTGGAGCCCTGCAGCGCCTTGTTCAGCGCAGTGCGGATATCGCGGCCCAACGGATTGTCGCCGGACATGCCCTCGTCGGTGCGCTCCAGAATAATCACATTCTTCTTGCCCTTGAGCGCCTTTACGATGGCCGCCTCGGGGAAGGGGCGGATTACGTTAACGTGGATCGAGCCGACGGATGCATTCCGTGTCTCACGCAGGTAATCGACTGCGGCCTCGATGTTTTCAGCAGCGGAGCCAAGCGAGACAAAGACCGTCTCCGCATCCTCGCACTTATACTCCGAAAGCAGTCCATAATAGCGTCCGGTCAGCGCGCCAAAGTCTTTATACGCCTCTTCCAGCATGCCCAGGATCGGCTCAATGAAGTTGTTGCGCCGCGCCACGATGCCCTGCATGTAATGCTCCTGGTTCTGCACCGGTCCCAGCAGCAGCGGATTGGCCAGATCGATCATCGCCGGAACCCGTCGGCGCTTGGGTCCGAAGAGTGTCCTCTGTGCTTCAGTCGGCGTGTCGATCAGATCTTCCGGCGCGCCCAGGTACTCGCGAATCAGCTCCGACTCATGCTTGTAAAAGGTCCGCTCCAGGTGCGAAGTCAGGAAGCCGTCCTGAATGTTCATGCCCGGCGTCAGGCTCAGCTCGGTCACCCGGCGCAGGATCAGCGCCTGGTCGGCGGTCTGCTGCGCATCTTTGCCAAAGATCATGATCCAGCCGGTGTCCAGCGCACCATAAATATCGTCATGGCCGCAATGCACGTTCAGGGCATGCTTGGTCAGAGCGCGCGCGCCGACTTCAAGCACCATGGTCGAACACTTGCCCGGCGCATGGTAATACTGCTCGACGCCGTAAACGATGCCCTGGCCGGAGGTGAAGTTGACCACGCGCTTGCCGCATACCGAGTGCGCAATGGCGCCGCCCTGAGCCGCATGCTCGCCTTCGGTCTCGATGGCGATGGTGTTGTGGCCAAAGACGTTCAGATTGCCCTCGGCATAGGCCTGCTGAAAGAGCTCGCCGCCCTCGGTCGAAGGCGTAATCGGGTAAAAGACTCCGGCGTCCGCAACGCGGGTTTCCGTATGGTACGCAATGAGTTGATTGCCGTTGGCTGTAATGCGAATGCCAGGATAACGTGCCGCTTGCTTGCCAGCATTGGTGGTCATATTTCTCTCCATTGCGCCCTAAGTTGAACGAGCCCTGATTGATCGAGTCCGGATTTGCCGATGTTACGGTAACTTGTCTTGTCGAACGCGGCGGGATCTGCCAAGCCCTTTGATTCCAATGGTTCCGTCAAAATTTTTTAAGCTCGAATTCGCTTATTCCGCGCCATTTTCCTGCTTGAAAGTGCGGAAGAAACACACCCGTTCCGTGCCAAAGATTGTACGGCTCCGGCAGATAGAGCCGCAACCAGCCGTGTTACCTGCTGGGATGGCGCGTATCGCCAGTCTGCCAACTTTGCCGCCTTCATCGTCCAACTCCAGTCAGCCCAATCTCAATTGCACTGGAAAACGGCCTGGATTGCAGTGACGCTCGGCATTGCATCCAATACATTCAGAGGATAATGATGCGATTCGGAACCATCCCCCTGGCTCTTCTTGTCTTCATTTTAGGAATTGTGTTCGAAATGGATTCGGCTTTTGCCGCAGACCGCGCCCAGCCGCAATCCGGCATCTTCGCAACGCCGTTGACCGACGCGGTGATCGACGACAGTTCGTTGGCGGAGTGGTTTGATGGCTCCGAGCACTCGCTGGCAGACGCTAAGCTCCTGCGGCAAGTGGTATGGACGCAAACCACGATGCCCTCCACCAGCCATATGTTTCCATATGGCGTCTCGAATCAGCCCGGCATCCGCCATCTGCGTATCGGTTTCCATTCGCCTATCGCGATCGGCGCCATCCTGGCTCGGGCCAGCGATCAAATCAGCGTGCTTCGTCCCAACGCTCCCTATCCTGGCAACATGGCTGACGACAGCCAATGGATTCCTGCGCAGCGCATCGTGAACCGTCAGGTCTCCACGGCCGAAGCGGGTACGAACGACTACGCTCTCTGGGTTTTGCCTTCGGTGGCTCACACTCGCGCGCTGCGGATCACGCATATCGCGGGGCTTACCGATGCGAGTTACGGCGGAACGTTGGGAGGCATCTATCTTCTGTCGAGCCGTCTGGCTAATCTCGCTCCCCAGGCCAAGGTGGAAACAAGCTCCAATGAAAGCGCCGCTTCAGCTCTTATCGATGAGAAATACAGCGTTGCCAAACCGTGGGATAACGGACCGCAGTTTTCTTATGCAGTTTCTTCCGCACACCCGGAGTGGATCGTGCTTTCGTGGCCTCGTTCGGTTCCCTTGAGTGGACTTGCGGCGTTGTGGGCTGGTTTCAGTGCCGCCGAAGTCGAAGTTTTCACGGGCCGCCAAGATACTTCGCTGCAGGAAGCTCCAGAGAGTGATTGGCAGCCCATCGGGGAGCCTTGGAAATTGCACCTCCAATATCTGCTGCAACTCGGCATTGACTGGTTCGATTTCGGCAAGACGGTCGAGACCCGGGCGATAAGACTTCGCATCACGCAAGCTGTGGCAGAGGCGCAAGTTCATATGCAGGGCGTCACCCATAATGGCGACCGTGTATGGCTCGGTCAACTGATGGCCATCACGCCGCTCGGCAGCAGCGATCTGAAGAGCGCCATTCTGCCCACTGCAGTTGTGACATTGCCGCACCCTCCCATACCGATTCATTTCACGCTGCAATCGCCCGGCTATGTCTCGCTGGTTATCGACGATGCGCAAGGCAACCGGGTTCGCAACCTGATTTCAGACACCTGGTTTCCTGCCGGTTCCAACACCGCTTGGTGGGATGGAACCGATGATCTGGGCCGCAATCCGGATGCAGCTCAGCACGGCGTTTACTTGATTCCCACTCATTTCATCGACCCAGGCCGCTATCAGGTCCGTGGCATCTATCACCAGGCCATCGACCTGCACTACGAGTTTGCTGCTTATAGCCCCGGCAATCCGCCGTGGGAGACGGCTGACGGCACCGGCGGCTGGCTCACCAACCATACTCCCGCGTCCAGTGCGCTCTTTCTTCCGCCGGATAAAGCTCCAGGCGGCAAGCCGCTTGTATATCTCGGCTGCTACATCAGCGAAGGCGGCTCGGGACTAGCCTGGGTCGATCTCGATGGCAACAAGCAGGGAGGGCGCGGCTGGGTTGGCGCATCCTGGACTGCGGCACAATTTTTGGCGCGCGACGCCGGCCCCCGAGCCAACCCCGATATCTACGCCTACGCGGCTGCAACTTGGGGCGACAAGCTCACTACGGCGAAGACCAACCAGGCCGTGTTGCGCCTCACCGGGTTGACCAATCATGGCGATAAGTCCGTCCTCAGTTACACCACCGACGTAGGGTTGGCGCCGCCGGGACAGCAGGGCTCGCTCTGGCCACTCATGATAGGAGGACTCGCTGTCCAAAACAACGTCGCCATCGTCAGCCTCTTCCTGCGCAACGAATTGCTTTTCGCGGATGGAACGACGGGTAAGATTTTTGGGACCGTTCCCATTGACAGCGCGCGCGGACTCGCTATCGATTCCGAAGGGCGATTGCTGGTCCTATCAGACAAGCGCCTGCTGCGATATCGTCTGCCCGAGCAAATCGACGCCACGCATCCCCCGCAATTGTCCGCGCCGGAAGTCGTTGTAGGACAAGATCTCAACAATCCATCGAGCCTTACCACGGATTCCACGGGCAATATCTACGTCAGCGACCAAGGAGATTCCAATCAGGTCAAGATCTTCTCCGCAGCAGGAAAATTCCTCCGCGCTATCGGGCATCCCGGGCCATCCAAGGCAGGCCCATACGACCCGCTGCACATGAACAACCCTCGCGGGATGGCCATCGACAGCAACAACCATCTCTGGGTCGCCGAAGAAGATCTTCAGCCGAAGCGTGTCAGCGTCTGGACCCTCGACGGCAAGTTGTGGAAGGCCTTTTATGGACCGTCGGAATATGGCGGTGGAGGGTCGCTCGATCCGACCGATAAGACCAAGTTCTACTACCACGCCATGGAGTTCAAGCTGGGCTGGAAGACCGGAACCTCGATCATCGCATCGGTCCTGCAACGTCCCAGCAAGGACGACATTCCCATGCCTAAATTTGCGACTCCAGAATCGGTGGTTTACAGTAACGGCCATCGCTATTTCGACAACACGTATCTCGCTTATCCATCGAATGGAGTCAGCATCGCCATGTTGTATCTCGATATAGGCGGCATCATCCGTCCAGTAGCAGCGCTAGGCAAGGCGAATGATTGGGATGTGCTGAAAGGCGACGCCTTCAAAGCTCGATGGCCAGAAGTCCCGAATACCCCCGGCAAGCGACCTACCGATCAACTCCTGTTCACGTGGTCGGACACTAATAAGAACGGCAAAGTAGACCCCGAAGAAGTGACCTTTCTCAGAGCCGTCAGTGGCTCAGTCACGGTTATGCCCGACCTGGCCATGATCGACTCTTTTGTCGATGGCAAGGCCATGCGCTATGTGCCCGTGCGCTTCACTCCAGAGGGTATTCCGGTCTACGATCTCCGCTCTGGCGAGGTCATTGTCGACGGCGCGCAGCCGCGCAGCTCCGATGGCGGAGGGCAGGCACTCTATTCACCGCAGGCTACGGTACTGACCACGGCGACGGCGCCCTTTTCGCGGGATGGTATGGGCGGCGTCGATGGCCAGGGGCATCGCTGGAGCTATCCAAGTTTATGGCCCGGCCTGCACCCTGGGCATAGCGCGCCGATCGCCGATCATCCCGGAGAACTCGAAGCCACCACGCGCCTTCTTGGCGGCTTCATCCATCCCGCTGGCGAGGATGTTGGTCCGCTCTGGGGCATCAACAGCAACAACGGAGAGATGTATCTCTTCACCGCCGACGGCTTCTTCGTCACGCAACTCTTTCAAGACGTCCGCGTAGGCAAGCCCTGGAGCGTGCCGCGAGCGCAGCGAAACATGCTCGTCAACGATCTTTCTCCGCATGATGAAAACTTCTTTCCATCGCTCACCCAGACTTCTGACGGCAACGTCTATGTAGACAATGGAAATCACACCGCTCTGGTTCGCGTAGACGGCCTCAACAGTCTGCGCCGCCTTCCCTCGACCACGCTTGAGATCACGCGAGGAGACCTGGATGAAGCGCAGGCGTATCTGAAACAAACGGAAACCGCGCGTCAAAGTCAGTTAGGGCCTCAGCTTCTCAATATCGGCATTCACTCCGGTAGCGCTCCAGCATTAGGCGACCTGATCCAGAGCTTGCAAGCTGCACAATGGGCAACCATCGATCAGCGCATCATCAAATTCGGCTGGAATGACAGACCGGATGTCGCGCAGGCCGCCGTCACAATTGCGGGTGGCCGTCTCTTCGCAGCATTTCGCACCAGCGAGCCGAATCTCCTGCGCAATTCAGGCGCGGTGGCCAATGCGCCCTTCAAAACCGGCGGAGGTCTCGATCTCATGATTGGCACAGATCCGCACGGCGATCCCAAACGCACCAAGCCAGTGGCTGGAGATATCCGCCTATTCGTCTATCAGGTCAATGGAAAGACGAAAGCTTTGTTGTATCGTGCGGTCGTTCCAGGCACGGCCAATCCGATCCCGTTTTCATCTCCCTGGCGAACCATCACGCTCGACAGCGTGGAAGATGTCAGCAGCGACATCGAGCTCCAATCGATGAAGGATGGAGACGATGCCGGAAGTTTTGCGTTCTCGATTCCGCTCAAGGTGCTCGGCCTGAATCCCGTTCCCGGCGAGAAGATCAAAGCGGATATCGGAATCCTTCGCGGCACAGGCACGCAGACCACGCAGCGTGTGTATTGGAGCAACAAATCTACCAGCATCACATCCGACGTTCCAAGCGAAGCAGAGCTAACGCCGAACCTATGGGGAGAATGGATCTTCAAATCGGTTCCATAATCTCCGTAGCTATCACTCATTCGAATCGATGAGGTAATCGATAGTACCCAGCCAGCGCCATACATGTGCGCTTTTGGTCAGACCCGGCTTGCTTCTTTCATTACTCTCAGGAATTGGCAATAAGACTATGCTGGGGCGCACTGCTATGAAGCCGAGTCTTGTCGCCAACTTGCCAATTCCTGAGGGGGCCGAGGGGAAATGTCCACCACGCCGTCGATAACGCCATCCGTTCCGATGAAGTCGAATCTGCTCTTCGGGATGCTGGAGTGGTTCGGCGAGCTTGGCATCTTCGTGTGGCAAGTCTTGCGAGCTGCAGTCACCCCACCGTTTCAAGTCGCCGAATTCGTGCGTCAGTTGGATGAAATCGGATCGAAATCTATCCCCCTGGTTGCCCTGGCAGGCTCGGCCATCGGCGTAGTTCTGGCGTTGGAAGCCCGTTACAGTTTGGTTCGCTTCGGAGCCAAGGCGCTTCTTCCATCGGCGATTGTCTTCTCCGTTGTAACGGAGATGAGCCCCATCATCACCGGGCTCGTCGTCAGCGGCCGAGTCGGCGCGGGCATCGGCGCTGAGCTCGCAGCGATGAAAGTCACCGAGCAGATCGACGCCATCGAGGCCTCCGCAGTCGATCCCAAGAAGCTCCTCGCCGTCACCAGAATCCTGGCTTGCATCGTCGCCATGCCGCTGCTCACGCTCGCCGCTTCCTGCTTTGGCGTGCTGATGGGCTGGGTCGCGGCCACATTGACCGAGCCCATTTCCTTGGTTCATTTCATCAATGCGGGCTTCAAAGGCGCTGGCTTCAAAGATTTTCTTCCGCCAACCTTCAAGACCTGCGTCTATGGCTTGATCATCGGTACCGTTGCATGTTTCCAGGGCATGCGGGCCAAAGGCGGCGCGGTGGGTGTTGGAAGCGCCGCGACAACCTCAGTCGTGCTGTCCTCTCTCTTTGTGATCCTCGCGGATGTGATCCTCGTGAAGGTCATTCTGCTGCTCTTTCCCTAAGCCAGAGTCAGTTAAGGAAGACCCATATGCAAGCGAGTCAGGAAAAGAAGCCGGAAAGCGAAAACGTAGCTGAGAACGGTGAACCGGCGATCGTCATCCAGGACGTATCCAAATCCTTTGGGCCGCAGCGTGTTCTGGATGGCGTCTCCTTCAACGTTCGCCGTGGGGAAACGCTGGCAGTACTCGGCCGCAGCGGCACCGGCAAGAGCGTGCTTCTACGCATCATCGTGGGCCTGCAGGATCCTGACGGTGGCGCAGCGCTTATCCTGGGCACGAACATGTCCGAAGCCAGCGCCGCGGAGATCAACAAAGTCCGAATGCAGATGGGCTTTCTCTTCCAGCACGCCGCACTCTATGATTCGCTCACGGTAGAAGAGAATGTGGCCTTCCCGCTGGTGCATCATCGCAAGGACCTGTCGCAATCGGAACGGCACGATCGCGTCGAGCAATTGCTTGAGGAAGTCGGCCTCAGCGGTCATTCCAACAAGATGCCATCCGACATCTCAGGCGGCATGCAGAAGCGCGCCGGGCTCGCCCGCGCACTGGCCCTTGACCCCGTCATTCTTCTACTGGATGAACCGACCGCAGGCCTCGATCCGATCAGTTCAGGAGAGATCGATGAGCTTGTGTTGAAGCTGCAAGAGCAGCACACCATGGCGTCGATTGTAGTCACGCACGACATGGTGAGCGCCAAGACCATCGCCACACGCATCGCCCTGATGGACAAAGGAAAAGTCGTCATCGAAGGAACTTTCGACGAGTTGCAGAAAAGCGACGAGCGCTTTGTGTCGCAATTCCTTCACAGGGATTTCTAGGAGTCCATATGTCAAGAACTGCGCGCCTCGGCGCTTTCATTCTCGGAACGCTTGCCATACTGGCGATCGGCATCTTCATCATTGGCAGCAAGAAATATCTTTTCAGTCCGACCTACCAGTTGAAGACCACCTTTGCCAACGTAGCCGGCCTTCAGGCTGGAGCGGATGTGATGGTAGGCGGCCTGCACAGCGGCACCGTGCGGACGATCGACTTGCCCAGTAAGCCAGGCGAGCCCATGACCGTCATTATGGAGATGGACGAGTCCACGCGCAGAATCATCCGTCAGGACTCCGTCACTTCGATCCAGACCGAGGGGCTGCTCGGCAATCAATACGTGGCCGTTTCCTTTGGCTCGGGCAGCAAGCCTGAGGTGAAAAACGGCGACAGCCTCGCCAGCGTTCCTCCTTTGGAAATGTCGGAATTGCTCGATAAGGCTAATGGCTTACTGGGGCAGGGCAGGGATGCGATGGGCAATATCAATCAGGTCGCCGAGCATCTCAAATCGGTGAGCGCAAAGATCGATAGCGGCGATGGAACTGTCGGCGCGCTGGTCAACGACAAGGCCCTCTACAACAATCTCGATCAGACCGCGAGCGGCGCCAAGATTGCGGTTACTTCCGCAGGCGCGGGCATCAAAGATTTTCAGGACAACATGGAGGCGCTCAAGCATAATTTCCTGCTCCGTGGATACTTCAAGAATCGCGGCTACGAAGACTCAGCAGATCTAGGCAAAGACGAGGTTGTCAGTGCTCCTCAAGGAACCACAATCAAGGACTTTACCTACCAGTCGAAAGATCTCTTCGATAAGCAGGATTCAGCCAAGCTGAAAGGGCAAAAAGCGCTCAATGCCGCCGGTCAATTTCTGGCCGCGAATGATTTCGGCGTAGCTGTCATTGAAGTATCTAGCGGTAAGGTAGGCAGCTCCGACGCAGACCTGACTCTCGCGCAAGCCAGGGCAATGGTGGTGCGGGACTATATCGTGCAGCATTACGGCTTCGACGACACCAAGCTGAAGACCTTGTCGTTAGGCAAGCAGACCGGCGAGACCTCGAAGGCGGATTGGGGCGAGATAAAGATCGTCATCTACCCAACCGGCACGCCTATTCCAGCCGATAAGTCGCCAGAGCAAACAGCACCGGCCGCACCGGCAGCAGCGCCATCTTCTTCAAACTAGCGAGCAATGTTTTCGCGAGCAAGACAGAAGTTGAACGAAATTGTAGGGTTGAGCGTTCTTGAGCTTTATAGATCAGCTCCAATTGCGCTTTAACTGCATACTTATCTCCACGCTGCAGTCAAAGCAGCTGGCGAATCTTCACAGACTGACCGGGCCGGTTGAATGGCCAGGCAGCAACGATACTGGAGAAGAAAGTTATGCCGATGATAGGACTCTTTTTTGCGCAGGTCGCGGTTGGCACGCCGCTGATTCATGTGTTGCTGACGTTGATTGTCGTAGGCGTATTGCTTTGGCTGGTGAACCTCATCCCAATGCAGTCCACCATCAAGTCCATCTTGAACACCATCGTGGTGATCGTCGTCGTGCTCTGGCTGTTACAGGTCTTTGGCCTATTTTCCAGCCTCTCGAACATCCGAGTCGGCCGTTAACCGCAGTTCAGCATCGCCTTCCGCTGGCCAGTTTCAGAGTTGAGTAGAGGCGGCATCCGACGTTTCGTCCGATGCCGCCTTCTCAACCATGGACTATCACGCCTCGTATTGCTTGGCCTCCAGTTCGGCCCAACGCGCATAGAGAGCATCCACAGCATTCTGCGCGGACTCCACATCCACCAAGGCCGCTTGCAGCCGCGCAGCGTCGGTGACAACTTCTTGTAGCTCCAGCACCGCTCGCTTCTCCGCAAGCTGTTCTTCTCCAGCAGCGATTCTGCTTTCGATAGTCGCGTAGTCGCGCGCGTCCAGGTAGGAAAGCTTCTTTTTGCCCCCGGTGTTGCCGCTATCTTGTTCCGCGTTTGCGGGCTGTCCGGCAGCAGCCGATCGAGCGGCCACTCCATTCACGCCATTTGCCTTTGTTGCGGCTGTTTTCTGCTTCGTCTGCCACTGATCCCATTGCGAATAATCCGCAAAGCGCTCAGCATTACCCATGCCGTCCAGGCCCAGCACTACATTCGAAATGCGGTCCAGCATATAGCGATCGTGCGTAACCAGGACTAATGCGCCGGTATATTCCAGCAGGCTCTCTTCGAGGATCTCGAGCGTAGGAATATCAAGGTCATTCGTAGGCTCATCCAGCAACAGCAAATCAGCCGGCTGCAGCATCAGATTGGCAATCAGCACCCGCGCCCGTTCGCCGCCGCTCAACCGCTCCACGGGCTGATTCAACTGCTCGCCGGTAAACAGAAACCGCGACGCCCAGGAAGCAACGTGAATCACGCGGTCCTGATAGATCACCGAATCGCTCTCCGGAGCCAGCGCCCTGCGCAGCGTCACCTTCTCATTCAAAATCCGCGTCTGATCGAAGTAAACAATGCGCAGCATGTTTGCCAGTTTGATCTCGCCCATGTCGGGCTGATTCTGCCCCAATAGCAAGCGCAGCAGCGTCGTCTTACCGCTGCCGTTCGGTCCCACTAAGCCAACACGCATGCCGGCCGTGATGTTGAAGTTCAGCCCCGCAAGCAGTGTCCGCTCGCCGATACTGTAACCCACGTCCTTCAACTCCACCAGCCGCTTGGTCTGGCGCTCGGTCGCGGAAAAATCAATGCCCGCGCTCGATACCTGTGCGCGGCCTTTCATGTCCTTCAATTCACCGATCAGCTCGGTCGCGGAGTCGATTCGCGCCTTGCTCTTGGTGGTGCGCGCCTTGGGCCCACGGCGCAGCCATTCCATTTCTCGTTTGACGCGATTCTCCAGCGACTCCTGACGCTTGGCTTGCGACTCCAGGAACTCTTCCTTCTTTTCGAGAAACTGGCTGTAATTGCCATGCACGCGCAGCAATCCCAGAGGATACTGCTTGTTCAACTCCACCATCTCGGTGGCGACATTCTCAAGAAAGTAGCGATCGTGGCTTACCACTACGCAAGCAAAGGATGCCGTGGCCAGCAGCTCTTCCAGCCACTCAATGCCCGCAAGATCCAGATGATTGGTCGGCTCGTCCAGCAGCAGCACGTCAGGATGCTGCGCCAGCGCCTGGGCTATCGAGAGCCGCTTCTTCCAGCCGCCGGAATAGGTTCGCGCCTCAGTTTCAAAATCCTCAAAGCCGGCGCGGCCCAAGGTCTCCGCGGTGCGCGCCTCCCACTCGCTCTCATGCACTCCTGCCCGCTTGAGAGCCTGCTGGACGACGTCGCGCGCGGTCAAACCGGCAGCAAACTCCGAGACCTGCGGCACGTAACTAAGCCGCGTCAGCTTGCGCCGCGCCACTTCACCCTCGTCCGGCTCAATTTCTCCAGCCAGCACGCCCAGCAGCGTCGATTTGCCTGAGCCATTGGGCCCGATCAGGCCGATGCGGTCGCCCTCATCCACCACAAACCCAATCTCGCGAAAGAGCGCAGCAGCCCCAAAGGACTTCGTCAGTCCCTGTCCGTTCAATAATGTCGCCAAGGTTGGTTCGCTCTCTGTGAAGGAATTTGCTTTACTCTTTCATTCTAAATGGGAGAAATTTTCGCCGGATCTTAGGCTGGGGAGAGTGTCCCACGCGATACGGGAATGTTCTGCGGGATTTTCCAGCAGCAATTCACATCCAGTGCGGGTTTTAACAGCTAGCATCGTAGGCATGTCGCGTGCCGTCTGGTCTCTGCTCCTGTCCGCAACGCTTGCCTCCCTTTCGCTAAAGGGGAAGGCCGATCCATGCGGCGCCCATGCGCAAGACCCCATTGCGACAGACCGGCCGCAGATCACCAGCTCCAGCATTGTTGTGCCTTGCGGCAGCCTGCAATTGGAAAACGGCTTTGCTGAAACTGCCAACTCCGGGCAGTACACCTTCGATCTTCCGGAAACTTCTGTGCGACTGGGCGTAGCCAATAAGACCGAGCTTCGATTTGGCGTTCCCGACTACTTCTGGAATGACCAGACCGCATCCGGCTTCGCCACAGGACTGGGCGATTTGAGTATCGGCTTCAAACAGCAATTTGGCCCGATCAAATGGCTCGATGGATTCGATCTTTCGCTGATTCCCTCGCTCAGCATGCCCACCGGAGCCAAGGCAATCTCCAGCCACGGCTACGATCCCAGCGTCCAAATGCCGTGGTCGCGGGGGCTCACCAAGACCTGGACGGCGGCAGGGATGTTCTCGGTTGCATGGCCGACCGAGCAACCCCGGCGCAACCTCACCGGCCAGGCCAGCGTGTATTTCGATCGCCAGTTAAGCCAGCCCTGGGACGCTTACGTCGAATACTCCGGCTCTTTCCCGCAACGCGGCGGCCCGCAGCACGAGATCGATTTCGGCACCGCGTATAAGCTTTCTCCGTATCAGCAGTTAGATTTTCACTGCGGATTCGGGCTTTCCACCGCAGTGCCGGATTACTCGATCGGCGGCGGCTATTCGGTTCGCTTCCAGGTCTTCCGCGCACACTGATCTTTGCGAGTACACTCAGCATCCCAGCAATTCGTCGTGGTCCAGCCAGCGCGTCATTGTTTTGCCTGGCCGCGCCTGTTAACTTGATTACTTCCGGGGGTGCGGCGTCAACCGCCTAAAGAATCCCGGCGCACAAATTTCGCTCCGTCGTCTATGGCCCTGAAAAAGCAAGGCAAGTATCGATTTCAAGACTTCGAGGTTGATCTCGGCCACCGCTCATTCCGGCGCGAGGGCCACAGCGTCGCGATCGCTCCACTGACCTTTGACCTGCTCGCTTTTTTCGTTCTCCATCCGCAGCGCCCAGTCGCCAAAGAAGAGTTGATGGGAGCGTTATGGCCCGATTCGCAAGTTGAAGAGAACAGCCTGACCCAGCAGATTTTTTTGCTGCGCGCCGCCCTCACCGATTCTGAATCCGGCGATCAGCTCCTGGTCACACTTCCAGGGCGAGGCTATGAATTCACAGCGCCCGTAACGGCCGAGCCCGTAGCAGTGAAGCCCAGCCGGCGGCCACTTCTGCACGCTCCCCATGCGGCCACCGGCGCTTCTATCGAGAGCAGCGAAGCGGCGGCAGGGCATGACGCAGAGCATGATCCAGGACATGACACAGCCCCAGGCACTTCGTCGGGCCGCCGTAATCCGGTGTCGCGCTTTTTTGCCGGTTTCCGTCACCCAGGCCCATGGCATGTCCTCGCAATCACAGTCATTGTGACGATACTCGGCTTCGGCGGCCTTTTCGGTTGGCGTTCTATGCACCGGCCTACGCCAGATTCGCTCGGCCTGGTCATCGCCGGCTTTCAGAATGCCACCAGCGAATCGCACTTTGAGGATGCGCTCAAGACCGCGCTTACTATCGATCTGCAGCAATCTCCTTACTTGAGGATCGCGGCAGACCGGCAGGTCGCAGACAAGCTGGTTGCAATGAAGTTGGCTCAGGCTGGTTCGCCCGCGCCGCCACTTACAGCAGATCTGGCGCGCCAGGTCTGCGCGCCGTTGGGCGATCAGGCTTACGTCACCGGCGAAGTGCATCGTTTTGCCGTGAAGTACCTGGTCACGCTGCAAGCCTTCGATTGCGCAAGCGGCCAAAGTCTGGCCAACAGCAAAGGCATCGCCGATACGCCCGACGGCGTGGTGCTTGTGCTGGACAAAGTCGCCGCCGATCTGCGCAAACAACTCGGTGAATCCTCAGCATCGGTAGCCCGTTTCAGCAAGCCTCTCTTTACCTCTCGCACCTCGTCGCTCGAGGCTCTCAAAGACTACTCCATCGCCACGCATTTCGATCTCGAGGGCAAATCCGACGACGCCATTTCCTTCTTCAAACACGCAGTTGAGCTCGATCCGCAGTTCGCCCTAGCTTTCGCCGATCTCGGCGCGGCTTATTCCAACAGCGGCCAACGCGACCTGGCCAAAGCCAGCCTGACGAAGGCCTATGAGCTACGCGACTCGGTGGATGAATCCGACCGCCTGTTCATCGCGTCGACGTACAACGACATCGTTACCGGCGATGTCCAGGCCGGCATCCGCAATTACAAGGGCTGGAGTGAGGAATATCCCCATAATCCCGCCCCATTCATCAACCTTGCCGACCTTGAAATCCAAGCCGGCAAACCAGCCCTGGCTCTCGACCCAGCCAAGCGTTCTCTCGAAATCAATTCTGACAACGCCCTGGCTTACGTTGTCCTGGCGCAGGCGCAGATGCGGTTGGGGCAATTCGAACAGGCTTCCGATACCTGCCATCGGGCCATCGATCACAATCTTGACGGAGAGCAGATCCACGGCTTCCTGCTTCAGATCGCTTTTCTACGTCTTGATCAGGCAGAAATCGACAAGCAGGTAGCCTGGGCGAAGGGAACGCAGGCTGAGCCGTACATGCTCCTGCAGCAGGCGCTCATCGACTTCGCTTCTGGCAAAGCCAAAGCCGCCGCCACGGCCTTCAGCAAGGTAGCGGAGGCCTACCGCAAGCTTAGCCAGAATGAGCGTGCCGGGAGCATATTAGCGCAAGTGCCGCGCATCGAATCGGAGCTCGGCCTTACCGACGCAGCATATGAAACGCTCACCCACCTGGCTGAAACAGAAGGAGCAAACAACGCAAATGAATCGGTCGATCTGCCCGTAGCCTGGGCTCATGTTGGAGAGACATCGCGAGCCCAGTCCCTGCTCAAACGCGAGCTCGATGCTCATCCTACCGACACGCTCTGGCAAGAGGATTACGCTCCGCAGATCAAGGCCGCCATCGCACTCAACCAACATCGGCCCGAGGACGCAATCGAGGCGCTGAAGCCGGCGGTGCCCTATGAGTTGAACGGCTCCGGGATACCCGCCTTGTTGGGCCGCGCCTATCTTGCCAACAAGCAGCCCGATCTCGCCGAAGCCGAGTTTCACAAGATTCTCGACCATCCCGGCATCGAGCCGCTTTCGCACAACTATCCTCTCGCGCAGCTGGGAGTGGCTCGTGCGCTTGCAGCGCAGGGCAAGACCGTGGAAGCGGGCTTTGCCTACAAAGTGGTCCTGCAAATCTGGAAAGACGCCGATCCTGAGCTTCCCCGTCTCAAAGAGGCCAAAGCAGAATACGCCAAACTCAACGCTCCGCCACCGAAGACCAAGCTGGCGTCCAATCGGCCAACCTTGAAGCAAGCGGCAAGCAAGCGCCAGTTTTGATTCGCCTCTGGCTATTCCGGCTCCGCCTATTTCGCCGCTACAGCCGGCAGTTTTTCTGAGCTGCTCTTGGAGGCCGAGACCGAACCGTCGACTGGAGCCGCAGCCTTCGGAATTCCCTCCAGCTCGGCCTTGCCCTCGGCCAGTCGCATCAGAAACTCCTGCGCGCTAAACCCGCCGTGCGGCTTCTTGCCGCTATTGGCCCGGCTGTAGCCGCCGTCCTCCTGCATCAGGCGCGCTTTCGCAGTGTCGGCAAGATATGCCGGAAGAATCTCATCGTGAATGCGCGCTTTGGCAGCTTTGTCTTTCACCGGGAAGACCACCTCGCAGCGCTCGAAGAGATTGCGAGGCATCCAGTCCGCGCTGCCCAAGTAAATCTCTTCGCGGCCTCCGTTGGCGAAGTGGAAGATGCGGCTGTGCTCCAGAAACCGGCCCACGATCGAGCGCACACGAATATTTTCACTGAGCCCCTTCACCCCTGGACGCAGCGTGCAGACGCCGCGAATGATCAGGTCGATCTCGACGCCGGCCTGCGAAGCCGCGTACATCGCTTCGATCACCGAAGGCTCGAGCAGCGCATTCATCTTGGCCACAATGCGCGCCGGCCGGCCGGCCGTGGCATGTTCCGTCTCTCGCCGGATCAGCTGCAGGAAGTTTTCCGCCATGGTCAACGGAGCCACCAGCAGCGGCTTGTAATCGTCGATCTCTGCGTGGGCTGTCAGGTAATTGAAGACCATATGCACCTGTTCTGTAATCGCGGGATCGCTGGTGAGCAGGCTCAAGTCGGTGTAGAAACGCGCCGTGACCGGGTTGTAATTGCCGGTTCCAAGATGACAGTAGCGCCGGGTCACGCCGTCTTCGTCGCGCCGCACCAGCATGGCCAGTTTGCAATGCGTCTTCAGCCCTACCACGCCGTAAAAGACCTGCACGCCGGCGTCTTCCATGCTGCGAGCCCAGCGGATATTCGAGGCCTCGTCGAAGCGCGCCATCAATTCCACGACCACCGTCGCTTCCTTGGAAGCGGCCGCTTCGGTCAGCGCCTGAAACATCGGTGAATCGGTGCTGGTGCGATAGAGCGTCTGTTTCATCGTCACCACCCGCGGATCAGCCGCTCCCTGCTGAATGAAGCTGACCACCGGATCGTAGGAATCGTATGGATGGTGCAGGATAATATCCCGCTGCCGCAGATCTTCGAACACGTCGGAAACCTTGCGGCTCAGATTCAACTGTTTGGGAACGTATGGCGCAAATTTCAGCTCCGGTCTCTGAATGTCTCCGTAGAAGAACATCAACCGGGCCAGGTTCACCGGGCCATCCGCCTGATAGATCTGGCTCTCATCCAGCTCGAAGTTCACGCGCAGCTTGTCCACAATCTCCGGATGCGCATCGGTTACGATCTCCAGCCGCACAGCGTCGCCCTTGCGCCGGTTATGCAGCTCGCTGCGAATCGACTCCAGCAGAGACCGCGTTTCTTCTTCCTCAAAGTAGAGATTCGAGTTGCGTGTGACGCGGAAGGCCGCATGAGCCAGCACCTCATATCCGCGATACATGCCGCTCAGGTTTTGCGCTACCAGGTCTTGCAGCAGGATGTAGTCGTAGCTGCCGCTGGCGTCCGCCAATCGAACAAACCTGGGCAGCGCTCGCGGAACCGTCAGCACCCCTAATACCGCAGGACCGGAGCTTCGCCGCTTGGGGCGCAGCAGCATGGCCAAGCAAAGCGCCCGGTTGAGCACTCTGGGAAAGGGATGCGCCGGATCGATGGTGATGGGCGTCAGCAGCGGGTCGACCTCGCGCTGGAAGTACGCCAGCGCCATCATCCTCTGTTCTTCGCTCAACTCGTCCCAGGCCAGCAGCCGGATCCCGTTCTCGCGCAGCTTGGGCAGCAATTGCTCTTTCCAGCAGCGGTATTGCGCAGCAACGAAGTCGTGCATCTCGCCGGTCAGCACATCCAGCGACTCCTGTGGAGGCAGCCCGTCGTATCCCGGCTCGGTATGCCCGTCTTCCGTGCGCTGCAACAGGCCGGCCAGACGAATTTCGACGTATTCATCGAGATTGCTGCCGGTAATGGCGAGAAACTTCACTCGC
>Ga0364919_10147_pt1 | contig 34216 bp, 33 predicted proteins | sample SorcelJu500001C7_2_FD_206953 | JGI IMG/M metagenome (GOLD analysis project Ga0364919, IMG submission 206953) | Enriched cells from Trout Bog Lake Hypolimnion, Wisconsin, USA - BchlTB.June20.5000.01.C7 | ecosystem: Environmental > Aquatic > Freshwater > Lake > Hypolimnion/Profundal zone | place... | reverse complement strand
TGGCAATTGCGCCGCTTGCGGCACGAGGCCCTTTAGGGCCGTGGCCTCTTATGGGGTCTAATGTTTTGAAAAGTGATAGGTGTTTTTCTGGTCGGCCAATACTCTCGCATGTTCTCGGCGAAAAATCATGGCGGTGACTTCATACAGCATGTCAGCATTTTTTCGGATCGAGGCATGCGCCGTCAGTTCTGCTCTGGCAAGGCTGGCGTCGTCAACCATTTGATTATCGGGATGCTGATGAAAATAGGTGTCAGGGTAAAGGATCGGCCATTTTGTGGCTATGACTTGTAGATTTGCAAGAAGCTCCTTTTGAACAGCCTCAAGTAGTTCATCGGACGGTTTGGGGGGAAGCGGTCGCTGAAAAACAGCCTCCATATCTCCTCCGCAGGCATTTAAAAACTCTAGCGTTAGGTATTCCACAGTGTCTCCTTCATTTTAATTTCGGTTTATGGAAATGTTTCCTTATTAGTTCAGTTCCGATCCTGGGGCGGTTTCTACGGGGGTTCCGGCAGATATGCCGCCCACTTCCTGCGCCACTCACTGAGCAGCCCCGCCCCTTTGAAAATCCTGTAATCCTCCCACATTTCAGCCGTCAGGCTGTCAATCGGCCTTATCGGCTTCCCGCGGATCGACGGAAGGGCAGGACGCTTGCGCCGCTGCATGATCCGGCGTGGCCTTCTGGTGATGGCCTTCCGCGCGGTTTTCCATAAAATACCCGGCACAATCGCGCGGATCGGCGGGGATCGTACCGCCCTGAAGGTCGTTGCCGTTCCGGCCAATCTGAAAACGGCTGATCTTGTGGCCCTTCTGCTCCGGCTCCCGCCCTGACCGGAGCGGAAGCCTTTTATCGTTCCCGCTCTTGTTCGCGCTGTCGCTCGTGCTGCTGGACAATCTCCTTTAAGTGCTCATCGCCCCTGGTTTTGATGTTCTCCAGGTCGTCGCGCGAAAGGTGCCGCACGTCGCCGGCGCTCAGGTTTCGGCCTGCCTTCATGTCTTCGCGCATATGTTCAAGAGCTTCGCCGCGCAGTTGCTCGCTAATGAGCTGTGCATAATGCGTGTTGCGGGCTTTGCGGTCACGATTGATTTCCCCCGCCGTAAACACACGCTGCGGGGGTTTTGCCGAATGGGGAATAGTGTTCACAAAGTCGGTCAGCTTTTCGGGCTTGCCGCGCCGCTGCCCTGGTGTTCTTTCTTCGACCATGAGCGCGGGGGCTGTATCGCGCTTTACCTCCGCTTCCTTTTGCTGCTTCGGTTCAGCAACCTTCGGGGCCTCGCCGCGTGCTGCCGGCTTGTCCGTTCCGAGCGCGCGCTCCGCATGAAGTTCGCGGAATTGGGCGCGCAATTCCTGTGCCTCTTTCCGGTATCCTGCCGCGCGTTCTCTTTGTTTTACGGCTTCATCGGTATTGCGCCGACCGACGATGATTTCACTTTGGGAGGCAATGCGGTCGCTGGTGATCGCCATGTATTCGGCGCCCTCGATCTGCTTGCGCAGTTCAAGCGCTTTCCGGGCGCCGGGGTCTTTCGCCTGGGCAATCTGCCGGTTGAGGTTTTCACGATCGCGCAAAAACGCGCCGTATTCGGCCATAGCTGAGCGGGCAAGTGAGCCGTAAGGGTCTTTAACGTCGTAGTGCTGCGCGAGAGCCTGGCCATAACGGCTGTGGGAATCGCGGATCGCAAGCTCTTTCGCGCGGCCTTCGGCATCCGCCCTGTGGCGTGCTTCATCTTCGCGCTTGGCTTGTTCGGCCATGCGGGAAAGCTCCGCCTTATAGGCTTCAAGTTGCTTTTCCTGCCGCTCCATCTCCTTGGCCTGTTCGGCCAGGCGGTCGGTCTGCTCCTTGAACTGGCTGCGCCGGCGCTCCTCGTCCTTTTGCGCGGCTTCCTTGATGGCCTCGGCTTTTTGCTGCTCCTGGTCGGCAATGGCCTTTTGTTTGCGATCTTCTTCTTTCCCTATTGCCTCGCGTTTTTGTTCGTCGTCTTCCGCAATCGCCTTCTGCCGCTTTTCGTCCTCGCTACGGATAGCTTCCTTTTTCTGCTCTTCTTCTCCTATTGCCCTATCATCCGGCATGATCTTGCCTTCCTCGTCATAGGGGTGCCTTTCGCGTTGCAATGCTTTGGCCTGGGCGACACTCGGCAAACTCGCCTTGTCGATATCCGCAAGCCTTCCACTCGCATCTTTCGTCGTCACGCCGATGATGCGCTTGGAAAGAGCGTGGTAGCCGCCGTTTTGATCAACAATGACAAAATCCCGCCTGTCGCCGCGCGCGAACACAAAACCTTTTTCATTGAGGGCGGCGACAAAGCTACAGCCGTTGTCGCTTTTGTCCCAACAATCGCGGATGCTCTCGCGGATCGCCTTAAGGTCGGTTTTAAGACGCCGCGACTGTTCATATTCGGGCCTGGCTGCCGGCTGGGTTTTCTCGTCCGGATCGCGGTCGTTTTTGACCTGCTGCAATCCCATTTCTATTTCAAGCTTTCGGCAAATCTCCTTGAGCTTCCTTTTATAAAGCCCCGGATCAATCGCGCGCATGGTGTCCGTGTCGATGCGCGAAAAGACCAGGTGCATGTGTTCCTGGCCCTTTTTCTGGTGAAACACAATCGCGCGGGGCTGGTCGTGAAAGCCAAGCCGCCGTTCGATGCGGTCGGCGACTTTGTGCCATTGCTCGCGGGTAAGTTCCTCGCCCTTGGGGAGCCTCACTTGCACATGAAAAAACGGTTGTTCGCACCGCGTCCCCTCGGCCATGAGCTGCCCCAGGGCAAAGGCGTCGAAAACGTTCTCAGTGGCAAAACCCCGCAACTCGGCAAGTTCGGCGCGCTCAATGCCTTTGCTGTCGGCGGCGAGGTAACGGGCTAAATATGGCCCGTCGTTATGCGGGTTGCCCTTGGCTATCATGGGTCTTGTATCCAAAAGCCTCTAAGATTTGCAGGGCCGCGCGCGTGACCGTATCGGCGGCGGTGGTCACGCTCGCCGTCCCTGGCCAGTTTTTCATGTTCACGGCGCGCGCAATCTGGTTAAGGTTGCTGCCCGCCTTGTTCAGTTCCGCAATAGCTTGCGCGGCCAGTTCGCGGTTAATTGTCGGACTGCGCCGCGCGCGCGGGCCCGCATCCCCTAACGCGGCCGCGCGCAAATAGGCTGCCGTGCTTAATCCGGCTTTCTCGGCCTGGAGCTGCACGGCAGCGCACTCCTTATCGTCCAGGCGCACAAAAGCGCCCTTGACCCGCTGGCGCGTTTCGCTGCGCGGGGCGGTCCTGACCTTCTTCGCGACAATCGTCACTGTGCGGCCTTCCTGTGCAGCGGGGGGCTGCACACACAACCGGCTCGTGCTTCGCTGGGCCGGTTGTTGAGAGGGGATGCAACGGGGAGGAACTCCCCTTGCCAAGGTGAGCAAAACGCGCTTGCCGCGTTTTGCGTGGGACGGGAGAGACGGCAGCCGCAAGGCTGGCGGATATCCGTCCCCAACTTGCTGCATTCTTTAACACCGGGACCACACTACATGATTCGGGGCTGTTTATCCACAAGAATTACTTAAGAAGCTAAGCTTTTTACTTCGCATCCGAAATGAACGGCCCTGGGCAATAGGAAAAGGAAGTGTCATCCGTGTTGTAGTTATTTCGTTTTTATACTATTCGGTCAATTTCGATCTAAACCGGCAAAAGCACAGTATTAAACCAACAACAAAAACACGGGGTTAAACAATGAAACGCATTATTAAAAGACATGCCTGGTTGGTTTCTTCGGTTTTATTGCTGTTCCCGCCCTGCGCTTTCGCTCAGTATGGCATTAATCCTTATGCCCAAAATCCGCTCATGGGTATGGGCTCGCCCGGAACGTCGCGCGTAGTGCAACACCTGATTGCCCTGGTCCTTGGCGTCGCGGTGGGCGCATTTTTTAGCGATAAGTTGCGCGAGTTTAGAAAGTATTTGATTTGGGGCATTATCGGCCTGGGGCTGCTGTTGTTTGCCATTACTAGCACGACGGGCGGTAACATAGCCTTTTTCATCGCCGGCGCGGTTGGCGCTTATATCGCGCTGATGGACCAGATCGCCCGCAAACTGAAGAAAAAAGCTCCCAAGCCGACAACCTTCGGCTCGGCCGAATGGGCAACCCTTGAGCATCTTGTACAGCACGATCTCATCGGTGAAGAAGGCTTCGCCCTGGGCATTTTTCAAAAAGACGGCGTTAAATATCCCCTTCAGTACACCGGGGACCGGCATTTGCTGACCGTGGCCCCTACCCGCTCTGGCAAAGGCGTATCGTCGATCATCCCTAACCTTCTTACCTATGAAGGCTCTGTAATCGTCATCGATCCCAAGGGCGAAAATGCGCGGATCACGGCGGATCGGCGCGGAACCGGCGAAAGATTGGGCATTGTTGGCATGGAGCAAACGGTTCATGTTGTTGATCCCTGGAATATCACGGACCTTCCGGCCTCGCGTTTTAATCCCTTGGATTGGCTGCGCCCCGGCGACGAGGACATTAGCGAAAACGCCATGATGCTGGCCGACTCCATTGTCACACCTCGTCAGGGAACAACTGAACCGTTTTGGGACGAGGAAGCCAAAGCCCTGCTTATGGGCATTTTGCTTTATGTGGCCCTCGATGACAGAGAGGAGGGCAAACGCACGCTCGGGCGCGTCCGTGACATCATCAGCATGGGGGAAGTCCAGTTCAAAGATATCATGATCCAAATGCAAGAAAATATGAACCCGATTATCTGCACCACGGCCGAGCGCACGATTTCAAAAGAAGTAAAGCTTCGAAGCAACGTCCTCGCCTCCCTGCAGGCCCACACGCATTTTCTCGACAGTCCGCGCATTCGGGAAAGCCTGTCCGTGTCGGATTTTAAATTCGAGGATCTGAAAACAACCAAAATGACCGTTTACCTGGTGCTCCCTGCGGATCGCCTGGAAACCTTCGGGCGCTGGCTTCGCCTCCTGGTGCAACAGGCTATTACCGTCAATGCGCGCAACGTCGAGGTGAAACCGGACAAACCAATTTTATTTCTACTCGATGAAATGGCCGCTCTTGGCCGCCTTACTATGGTGGAGCAGGCTTTTGGCCTTATGGCGGGCTTTGGTATGCAGCTTTGGGGCATCGTGCAGGACCTCTCCCAGCTTGATCGTATCTACGATAAAGGATGGGAAACGTTCATCGGCAATTCCGGTGTGCTACAATATTTCGGGAGCCGCGACCACAAAACGGCTGATTACTTTTCAAAGCTGTGCGGGGTTACAACCGTCACGAAGTTTTCATTTACTCAAGCCGTCGCGCGCGCTTTAGGCTGGTCATCGTCCACCTCAAGCGGCGGCCAGGGCTCCGGGAGCAGTACAAGCGGATCGAGCGAAACCATAACAACCTCAGACAGCACAACGGAAGATATTGTACAGCGGCACTTGGCTTTTCCCGATGAATTGATGGTCTTGAGGGACAACAAACAGCTCGTTATGATCGAGAATTGCAATCCAATCAAAGGCAAGAAAGTGATTTGGCACCAGGATGCAAAATTAAAAGCTATGGGGGTTAACCTGAAGCCGCGCGGCCTGAGCTTCGAACCTGCACAAGAGATGACCGCTCCCGAAACTCTGGAAAAACCTTTGACGGAAACGGAAGCTCGAAACTTGATTAGCTCGCTGCCGCCTTCCCTTAAAAAACGTCAGACCAAACTTTTTGAAGCGGGGGCGAAAATCCGATTCTACAAAACGACGGGCAAGATCGTGGTCTCACTTCCCGACGGCGGGCAGGAAACCTTCAAAAGTGAAGTCGCCTATTGTGAATGGCTTCAAAAGGGTTCCTGAAAATGCCGGACCATGAGCTTGAACAATTCAAAACGGCTATAAACCTCTCCGAGTTCGCGGCATCGAGAGGCTATACCCTGGATCGCCGCGAAAGCTCGCGCAACTCGGCTGTCATGCGACACCCTGACGGAGACAAGATCGTCATTGCAAAAAATGAAGGCTCTGGTGATTGGATTTATTTCAGCATTCGGGATGATCGAGACAACGGCACTATAATTGATTTTCTACAAAACCGGGGCGGGGGCTCCCTGGGCGAAGTCCGCAAAACATTGCGGGCCTGGTCGGGCGGATCGCGGCCGGCCGCCGGCGTTCAACTTTCCGCGTTTGTGAGGGATCTTCTGCCCGTGTCTCGGGATCGCGCGAGCGTCTTGCGGGAATGGGAACGCGCCCAGGCTTGCATGGCCCTGCCCTATCTGACAAGCCGCGGCCTGGGCCCGGACGTTCTCGCCCTTCCCCGCTTTGCCGGATGTGTTCGCGTTGATCGGCGCAACAATGCCCTTTTCCCGCATTATGACCAGGGCGGCCTTTGCGGTTATGAGATCAAAAACAAGGGTTTTACCGGTTTTGCCCCTGGCGGAACTAAAGGCCTTTGGTTCAGCAAAGCGGCATCCACCGACCGGCAACTTTTACTGACCGAAAGCGCGATTGACGCTTATTCCTGGCAGGCGCTTCACCCGGATGAACTTTGGACGCGTTTCATGTCAACCGGCGGTGAACTTAGTCCGCTGCAGCGCGGCCTTTTCGAAGAATTACCAGATGGCGGGCTTACTTTGAAACAGCCGGGGCTTTTGCGCCTGGCTATGGAAAAGCTGCCCCCTGGCGCCGTGGTTCTCCTGGCCTTCGATCATGACGAACCAGGGGAAAAACTCGCCGATGAGGTCAGGGCAATCGCTCCTGCAGGGCGGCAATTGCGGCGGGTCCTCCCGGATGCCGGGACCGGAAAAGACTGGAATGAGATGCTAAAATACCGGCTCGGACTGACTTAGGGCCTGGGCAATAGGAAAAGAAATTGTCCCCAACTGGAAACAAAAAAACCGGCCCTCGTGTGAAGGCCGGGAAGAAATTGCAATTCAAAGAGGTTAAACTGGAAGCAACTTCAGCAACCGGATCGCCTGCTCCAGCAGTTTGAGAATCTGCTGGAGAACCGCGCATATTTTTGCCATGGCGTTCCTCCCTTCTTTTGGATTAACCCGGGGGAGATTGCCGCTTTATTTTTGCAAAAATTGATTTTTCTTTTGCAGAGGGGATCGCCTTTTTGATAATCTTCAACTCGCCAGAATTAAAATTATCTCAATGCGAGCCCCGGCGCGGAAATCTCCCGTATCCGGGGTTTTGCTATTAAAAACGCTCATACCGGAAAAAGACGCGCTTAGTCAATGAGCCGGGCCAAATAAAAATGGGGCAATCTGGTGGTATACGAACAGATTTCAGTCCAATACCCGATTATCGCCAAAAATGACGTATTATCTTACGCTAGCTCACGGGAAGAATCGCATTGTCTCTACAATAGCCTTGGGAGCCGATCTCCCGGGAACGTAATTTTTCTGACAAAATCGGAAAACCGACCCTCTAATTTCAGTTCTAGGGCACTTTCTCTGGCAGGTGCCAGGTTCATAAGCGTAGCGCCAAGGTAAGGGTAGTTCGATCAGGTCGTTCACCACCCTCTTGGCCGTATCGACAGGGATGGCAAACCCGATTCCGACGCTCGCCCCGGTAGGGCTGAATATGGCTGTAGTGATGCCGATCATTTTCCCGGAGGAGTCGATCAAAGGTCCCCCCGAGTTGCCAGGGGCCTTATCTTGATATCCCCCAAAATCGTAAAATCCGCCGCGCCTGTGCGTTTTGACGCCTGGAAGGTACGTTGCCCTACCCTTCCCTTTTTTAACGCACCACGGAAGCGCCTGCGCGTTATTACTATCGGATAATAATTCTCCTGGTTCTTTTTCCTATTGTCCGGGTTTCGATTGTTGGGGTGAATTGCCGTAAGGCAAGAGGGGTAGAGCCCCTGTTAATTGTTAGATCAGGACGAATTCCGATTGGGTTTTATCTTCGCTCTTTAGACCCCGCTTTTTCTATACAGGTGTTTTTTACAGGAATTTGTGTACAGGTGTATACAGGGGGACAGCCGCAACATTAGGCTGAGCAAGGGTTGCAGAGGAAGCCGCGCTACCGTTTCAGCGCAAATGCGCTACCGTTTCAGCGCAGGGTCCGCTACCGTTTCAGCGCAAAACAGGGAGGAAAACGCTACCGTTTCAGCGCAACTCGTGGTAAAAGCAAAACCGTTTCCCGCCAACAGCTTGACTTATCCACAAGGCTAAACTAAGGGGTGGTTCATGACCCAGAAGGACCTGAACCAGATCATCACCGAGACCTTGGCCATCGAAGCCGAGGACGCCAAAAAAGCCGGCACGCTTGGCTACATGGCGCGCGCCCTGGTGCAAGCGACCCTGCCCCACAAGGCGACCCCCGAAAACGAGTTCACACGGGACAATGGCCTTTTCTCCCTGACCATCCTGGCGCCTAGCAAGGTTGGGCTGCCTTACGGCTCAATTCCCCGTCTGCTGCTCTCCTGGATGACCACGGAGGCCGTTTACACGCGCTCGCCGGTGCTGGAGTTGGGGCCAACCCTGTCGGCGTTCATGGCCCAGCTGGGCCTTGCGCGGCAGGGCGGAAAACGGGGCGATATCACGCGGCTGAAAAAACAGACCGAAAGCCTGTTCTGCTCAACGATCTCGTGCCAGTACAAAAACGATACAATGACAACGGGCGGCGGGTTCAACATCGCCAGAGATTATCTCCTCTGGTGGAATCCGAAGTCGCCGGATCAAATGCCTCTTTGGAAATCGACGGTTACGCTCGGGGCGGACTTTTTTAAGGAGATTATCAGCCGGCCGGTCCCGGTCGATATGCGGGCGCTCAAGCTGCTCAAGCGGTCGCCGATGTCGTTGGATATCTATTTCTGGCTGACCTACCGGATGTCCTATTTGCAGAAGGACACGGTTATTCCCTGGCAGCTTTTACAAATGCAGTTCGGGGCCGACTACGCCCAGGACGCGCACGGACTTAGAAACTTCAGAATGAAGTTCCTCGAACGGTTGAAAAAGGTGCATACGATCTACAAGGCGGCGAAGGTTTTTGAAATGGAACAAGGCTTGCTCTTGAAGCCAAGTCCGCCGCATGTGGCGAAGGTGCCCCCTCCCCTGCTCGATGCGCCGCGCCGGAAGGCTGCAACCGAAACGGCGGACGACGTGCTGGCCAAGCATCTGCTCGGCGAAGAAATGGATGTCGGCTCTATCCGGCTTCGCATGGACACTTACGAAAAGGCCAGGCTGGTCGCCCCGCGTTTGGATATCTATGGTCTTGAGCAAGACTGGAGGAATTGGATCGCCCAAAAGGGCGAGATGCCCAAAAATCCGGATCAGGCGTATCTTGGTTTTCTACGCGCCAAGGCGAAACAGCACAATTAAGCGCCTGTGTCTGTTCTGCCCTCCCCTGCCCTCACGCTATGGGCGGCTTTCCGTGCTTTACGAAAACATCGTTGAGGGCCTCGCGCAAGAGGTCCTGCCGCTGCAACCCTAATTCAGCCGCAAGCGTTGTGAATTGCCGGTACGTCGGCGGTTCGAACAAGCCGCTAATAAGATGTTTCCCCCGCTTCGGCGCGTTGGCCTCGGCCGGCACGACCGCTTTTGCCGCCTCGGGCTTGGCCCGGAACAAAGAAGCTGCTTTCGCCATAAGATTATATCCTCATAAGATCATGATATAATGATTTTATGCTTTCATGATCCACTTGTAAAGAGCACGGATTTCCTCGGCGGCCTTGCCGTGGGGGTCGTATTCCTCGACGCTGTGCCCCCCGTTAATCGCATGGGAATAAGCCGCGCGGTGATGCATCCGGACGGGCACAACCGGGACAATCTCGGCTAGCCCCTCCTCCGCAACGTCCGTTATCGCCCCGCGCGGCGGGGCGGCGTTCAAAAGAATCGCGGCGCGGTCTAGCGTTTTGTTCAGCTTGAGTAAGCTAAGGGTTGTCCCAATGGCGGCCACGTCAAAAGCGGACGGTCGGCACGGGATAAGAACCACGTCGGCCAGCTCGGCGGCGATGACGGCGGCGCGGTCTGAATGGGGCGCGGTGTCGATGATGGCGAAGGCCGCGCCGTTCTGCTCCGCCTGCTTCAAAAGGGCGGGCAATTGCTCGGGCGTCGCCGTGATAACTTCAGGGCTTTCGGCTTCGCGCCGGGTGTACCATTCAAGGGCGGAGGCCTGCGGGTCGAGGTCGATGATGGCCGCCGTTTTTCCGGCCAGCTCGGCGCACACGGCAAGATGCACGGCAATAGTGGTCTTACCGCTTCCGCCTTTCTGGCTGACAATGGCGATAGTCTTCATGTCATGGCCTCATAATGTCATAATGTCATGATGCTATGAAATCATTGGATTATGATTTCATTAGCACATAATCCTATGACAAGAAAAGATTTTTGTTGATTCGGGAAGGGGAAAAAAGCGCCCGGGCCGAAAGCCACGAGCGCTTAATTGATCGATCAGTTCTCGGTCGTGTTTTCCCTGAGCACGATACGGCCGGAGAAGGGCACGAGCTTAATATTGAGGTCAAAGCCCTTGCCGTCCTTGTGCGCCCAGGCAGCGCCGATTTCCGTCCAGTGGGACTTTTCCTTGTCGTCCTTGGTGAAGTTCTCAACGGCGAAAGCCTTATGAGAGGGGAGTTTTTTGTCATCGGACATGGTTTCTGTCTCCTTGTTTTTAGTGGTCGAGAGGTTTTGAATATAGGCGGTTTTTATAGTGTTGTCTCCTCGGCTGGTGGCTTCGCCTTGGCGATAGCGGCGCGGGCCATGACAGCGGCTTCACTTTCCGCGCTGCCTTCCCCGTCGTCATATTGTTCGTGGTCTCGCAAGACCCGTTCGCAATACTCAAGCGCCTTCAACAATTCCGGCGCAGCCAGACGCAAGCGCAGGTCATCGCTTTGCCAGACGGCAAGTTGATCGCCTTCATCTCCGGAAATCTCGATCTCATCGAGCGGCAGGGGGCCGTCGTAGGGATCGAATTCAATGGCGAAGGGGTTGCGCTCGTAAAGCTCACGGGCGAGTTGAAGCGCCTGCTCCGGGGAGTCCGCCTCGAAATGGTACAAGCCATAGTCGCCTTCGGTGCGGAAATGAGCGTTGTATTCGGTCATTGTTTGGTCTCCTTTTCAGTTTCGAGTTGCATCTGCTGATGCAACCCTGCCTGTCTGGCGAAGACCGGGGTAGCAAGCCGCAAAGCCCCTTCGCGGGGACCCGAAAAGCAAGGAAATTGACGCCTTCGGCGATTTCCTTTGTCTTTTTGGGCGGAAGGCGGCTTGCGGCGCGCGAGGGCGGAGCCCTTAGCCCTTGCGAAAGGGGGCGTTACCGTATGGCCGAGACTACAGGCTCGGGGAGTCGCCTGTCACTCGCTTGCGAGTGACAGGCGACGAGTAGCACCCGTTCCTTCCACGCCTGGCTTGGAAGGATTCGCCCAATGACGGGGCAATAGGGAAAAGAGGGTGTTTCATGTGCCTGGCGCAGCTCTGAAGGGTTGATTGCGAAGGTCCTGACGGTCTAAAGTGAGCCCATGATTGATTTTGACAACGTGAGCGCGGACCCGGGGAAGCTCTCGCCGAAAGACCAGGCCATCTGGTGGCTGGGCAGCCGCGTCTACTCGCTGATGCACGAGGTGAAGTTCAAGGCCACGCCGGACCAAATCCGCTACCTGCATCGGGATCCGGTCGAGAATGACACGGTGCTGCTGCGCGAGCTGATCCATAGGTTCCAGGAAAACATGACGCACCAGGAGCGGGAAAGTTTTCGCGGGTGCCTGACGCTGTTGTTTCCGGCGCGGCAGGACCGGGAATAAGCATAATCTCATAAAGTCATAGCATCATGCTTTCATGATGCTATGACGACGTGAGAAAAACGGGGGGCCGAAGCCCCCCGCGCCGGTCAGTATTCCTCGGCCAGCATGATGGTGAGAACACGGACGGTTTTCTGAGTGTCCGCCGGGTCTTCGCTGCCAAAGGTCATGGAAGGATCGTAATAGTCGATCTTCCAGAAAACCTTGTGGCCGCTATGCGAGAAGCTCCCGAAGTCATGCTCGCGGTAAGGATCGTTGTCCTCGGTGAAGGCGTCAAAAACGCGAACCTTCTGCACGATCTCTGATTGATCCTGCTCGGGCAGCGCCGCGATGCCTCGGGTGAGCAGAACCTTCCCGCCAATGCCGGTTGAACGGAAATTATCATTCCGAAGGCGGATGATGGTGGCCTGGTCTTGGCCGAGAGCGTCGAGGGCGGGGGTCATTGGACACCCCCTTTCTCGGCCTTCGCCTTGATGACGCGAAGCTGGATAGCCTGCCCGTCAGCCGGATAGAAGGAGAACTTGAGGGAGAACCCATTGCCGTCCTTGTGCGGCCACGCGGCCCCGATCTTCGTCCAGAAAGCCTTCTTGCCTTCCGCGCCGTCTTTCACGGCGAACAGTTCATGGGTTGGCTTCTGCCCGGTTTTGGTGTTGCTGGTCATGATGATGTTCCTTTCCTTGGTTCGACCGCGCACGATGCGCGGCCTTGTGCGGTTGAAAGGACGGGCCGGATAAGCGGCGGGGTCAAAAGGGCGTAGCCCCTTGCCGTAATGGGGTAGGGGTCCCCTGTTCGGTTTTGACGCCGGCGCGCGGGCCGTTACTCATCCGCACGTCAAAAGGCCGTGCCGTGCCAGGGTTGAAGGGAAAGGGACCGCGTCACGGTGAGCAACGATCCGGGCGGGAACAACTCAGAAAGCCCCTCGTGTGAAAGACGGCCACGAAGGGAAGGGTAGGGCGCCGGATCGGGGACATGGCCGGAAAGGAGGCAGGGAGTGCATAGCCTCATGACATCATAAGATCATGACATTATGAGGCCATGAACCAGGGGGCGAGGTTTTCAGGGGGCGTCAATCCGAATAGCCTTGACAAAACCGGGCTTATGAGGAAAAAAGGACTTGCGATTGGACGGTTGACGTATAACGTATAATCTGATAGGGTGGGTGAAATGATTATAAGTTTCCGTGACAAGCGGACCCGCATGTTCTTCGAGGGCGAACGGGTTAAGGCGTTTCAGGGGTTCGAGCGGCAGGCGATGTTGCGGCTCGACCGGTTGCACGCGGCGGACCGTCTGGCGGCGCTTAACACGCCGGGCAACCGGCTTGAAGGCCTCAAGGGGGATCGCAAGGGGCAGTACAGCATCCGCATCAACGATCAATGGCGGATTTGCTTTGAATGGCCAGAGGAATCTCCGGGACCGCTTAACGTGGAAATCGTAGATTATCACTAGGAGGTGTAACATGGCACGGCTTCTCATCCATCCAGGCGAGCACCTGGCCGACGAACTGAAGGCGCTCAACATGAGCGCGAACGTGCTGGCGAAAGAATTGGGCGTGCCGACGAACCGGCTCACCCAGATCATGGCCGGCAAGCGCGGGATTTCAGGTGACACGGCCTTGCGCCTTGGCCAGTGGTTCGGCACGGGGCCGGATATCTGGATGAACCTGCAAAAGAACTACGAGCTGCGGCTCGCGGCGCAGGAAATAGGCGATGCGCTGAAAAAAATCCCCAAACATCACAGCAAGGTGAAGGCGGGCAACGAGCTGCACGCGTAGACGCGAGGGGGCAAAACGAGCGCAAAACTCGCACCGGTGGTGCGAGAAATTGCTTGCGCCCACGCCTTCATCATCCCGGAAAAGTGCAGCCAATCATTGCACAAATCCGGGTGTTGAACATGCTTGAAGTCTATTGAAAGCGTCGTATTTCATCGTAAGTGCGACTTTCTGATTATAGATTATACCTATGTGGACTCAACAGCCGCCAGGAGCCTCTAGCGGTCCGGCATACCGGATAAAACTGACACGCCGGTGGCAGAAAGTCCAGAAAACTCCAACCATTGGTTGGAGAAATTGGCTGGCCGCATAACCGCACAGCTTCATGACATCATGATTTCATGAAACTATGAGATCATAAGTAAGTCAGCTTCAACTGGGGTATTTTCGAGCTTTGCCTTAGTCGATTGATTATCTATTGAAAACAGCACCGAATTGTCGTAAATTGACAATATACGAGGTGACACTATGAGAGCGGAAAAGTTGGAAACGCGCGTTATGAAGCGTATCGACCGCAAGCGCGGCGATGTATTTCTGCGCGCGGATTTCAGCGATCTCGGCGGCTATGACCAGGTTGGCCGCGCCCTCCGTCTGCTCGTCAACAAGGGCAAACTCCTGAAAATAGGCCAAGGTCTTTACACGCGCGCGGCGGAATCGCCTTTCGACGGCACCCCGGCTCCGATCAAGGGGCTTTATTCTTTGGCGGCGGAAGCGCTCGGCCGGCTTGGGGTCGAGAGCGCTCCCACGCGTTTCGAACAAGCTTACAATGCCGGAAAAACAACCCAGGTTCCGGCGGGACGTGTGATTGCCGTCCGGAAGAGGGTGCGCCGTAAAATTGGTTATAAAGGGATATTTATGAGTTTTGAACGTGCTTGACCGGGAGCTCATCAAGCGGATCGCCGGCGCGCTCCCAACCAACGAGGTCCTGGTTGAGAAGGATTGGTATATCGTCCGCGCGATCGGGATAATTGCGTCCCTCGATCACGCTGGCGCGCTGCCGGTCTTTTCGGGCGGCACATCGTTGTCGAAGGGATGGGGCCTTATCAAGCGCTTTTCCGAAGATATCGACTTCAAGGTTATGATGCCGGAAGCCGCAAGCGGCACGGCAGGCCGCAATAAGCGGCGGGCCTTCCGCGAGCGGATTCTCTCGGCCCTCACGGCGGAAGAATTCGAACTTTTGGGCAAGCCGCTCATCGGCAATCAAAGCCAGTTTTTCGCGGCGGACCTTGCCTATCAAAGCCATTTCGGGACGGGTGAAGGCCTCCGGCCGCACCTTCGTGTTGAAATGTCCTTTCACACGCCGTCACTCAAACCGATCAACCGGCCGCTTCAGTCGCTCATTGCGCAGGCGCAAAAACAGCCTCCGGAAGTTTCAGGCTTTCCCTGCATTGATCCCATGGAAACCGCCGCCGACAAGCTGAACGCGCTTGCCTGGCGCGTGTGCGCGCGCAAAAGAGGGGGCGCGGACGACGATCCGACGATCATCCGGCATCTGCATGACCTGGCGGCGCTGGAAAGCACTGTAGCTAAGGCCTCCGGATTTGCGGCCCTGGCACAAAAGACGGCGATAGATGACACGGGCAGGGGAGGGGAGGGTGTGCCTTCAAACCCCAAGGAACGGTTCGGCGTTATGCTCGAGCTTCTACACAATGACAAGTTGTGGGCTTCCGAGTATGAAACCTTCGTGTTGCAGGTGTCGTTTGAAAAAGAGGATGAGCGGATCACCTTTGCCGAAGCCTTCGCGGCGACAAGAAGACTGGCGTATAAGGTTTATAGGGAAAGGCATGCATGACAAATAGCAATGAAACCGACATCACTTTCGAAGTGCAGCTCACGCGGGCATTTTCAACTACCAATAGTTAAGCGGACACACCCCATGTCACAAAAGATAATACTATCCTCCGAAGAGCAGATCGTGTGCCCTCAATGCGAGCACAAATTTGCGCTCGGTGAGGGGATCACACGACAAACTATCGAACGGTATGAACAGGACTTTGAAACAGTTCTGAAAGAGCGCTCTGCTGGGCTCCGTCAAGAGCTGGAGAAGGAAGCTGAACGGAAATTAGCGAAGACCTACACAACGCAGGTCGAAGGCCTCAAAGAACAATTGACAGGGAGTCAGCAGGCTCTAACCGAAATAAAGTCCCGATTTGAGCAGGTCCAGCAAGAAGCGAAAGCCAAAGCTTTGGCCGACTTCGAGCTGGAAAAGAGGCTACTTCAACAGGAGCTATCCGAAAAGGACGGCAAGCTTAAAGAGATGCGCGAGCAGGAAATGGCGCTCCGCCGGGAGAAGGCAAAGCTGGAGGAGTCCCGCCGCGAAATGGAATTGGAGCTGCAGCGTAAAATTGATGAAGAAAGAAAAAAGATAGAAGAGCAAATCCGCAACAGTGAAGGCGAACGCTTCAAGCTGAAAGAGTGTGAATATCAGAAAAAAATTGAGGATGCCCAAAAGGCTAACGAGGATTTAAGGCGCAAGTTGGAACAAGGATCGCAGCAACTCCAAGGTGAGGTTCTTGAACTGGAACTGGAAGGCATTTTGAAAACCGCATTTCCCTTCGACATGATCGAGGCGGTCCGCAAGGGCGCGCGTGGGGCGGATGTCTTACAGACAGTTATCACGCGCACCGGGCAGGACTGCGGCAAGATCATATGGGAGGCCAAGCGTGCCGAGAATTGGTCAAACGCATGGGTGCAAAAACTCAAGGACGATCAGCGTGAAGCCAATGCGGAGTTGGCCGTGCTGGTAACCACGGTCATGCCCAAGCAGACAACCGAGCCTTTTTGCATGGTCGATGACATTTGGGTGGTCAACTTCATCGCTGTCCGGCCCATGGCCGAAACGTTGCGCATGATGCTTATAGAGACCAACAAAAATAAACTGATGGGCCTCAACAAAAATGAAAAAATGGAGGCGCTTTATCACTATCTATGCAGCCCACAATTTGCCCAAAAGGTGCGCGCCGTCGTTGATGCCTTCACGAGTATGAAGTGTGACCTGGATTCCGAAAAGACCGCCATGGCACGGATCTGGAAAAAACGAGAGCAGCAGATCCAACGAGTTACGCTAAACATGATGGGCATGTGTGGCGAGTTGCAAGCAATTGCGCAGGAATCATTACCTCAACTTGACGATATCGGCAGCTTGCCAGCGCCGGCAAATGAATTGGAGGAAATAGTCACTGAGAGCGAGAAGGGTGAGCTTAATAATAAGGACGGTTGTTCTGTGGAAATTGACAAACCAAGCCAGGACACAAAAATATGACGGTGAATATTCATAATCCAGATCAGTATATGGCAAGCCTTAGGCAGATCATCGGCCAAGGGCGAAAACGTATAGGACTGCTGGTTGGTGCGGGAGCGCCAGCGGGGATTATCTCCGAAGTCACCAATAAACCGTTGATCCCGGCAGTGGCTGGGCTAACAAGCCTAGTTCTGGAAGCACTTAACAGCAAATACGGCGAGACTCTTAATGCGATTGCAAGTGAACTCGACAACCCGAATATAGAAAACATCCTCTCGCGCGTACGAAGCCTCGCCGGCGTCATCGGTAGCACCGAAGTTCATAATCTTGACGGGCCTGGTTACAAGGGCCTTGGAGAGGCTATTTGCGAGCAAATTGGCGCGATAGTTAATCAACAGCTGCCGGCAGGGCCTACGCCTTACTCCGATATAGTAACATGGATCAACGGAACTGCACGGGAACACGCCATTGAAATTTTTACAACGAACTACGATCTCCTTTTCGAACAAGCACTCGAACGTGCAAAAGTGCCTTTTTTTGATGGTTTCACCGGCACGAGCGAACCCTTTTTTGATCCGTCGTCAGTAGCCAACAGCAAGGATCTTCCTCCGAGATGGGCCAGGGTGTGGAAACTACATGGCTCTCTCGGTTGGAAAAGCAATGATCGTGAAGAAGTGGTACGCGTGGGCCAATCAAGCGCTACTCACCTCGTTTTTCCTGAGCACCTTAAATATGAACAGACGCAGAAAGCACCTTGGGCCGCATTATTCGACCGGTTGCGCGCTTTCCTGATGACGCCGGACACCCTATTAATCGCAACGGGCTTCTCGTTTGCTGATGCCCACATTTCGGCCAGAATTGACGAATGTCTCTCAGCAAACCCATCGGCAAGTGTCTTTGCGTTTCAATTCAAACCCCTAAATCAAGAGGCCGCCGCCTGCGATATAGCTCAACGCCGAGCCAATATGAGCGTTTATTGTCCAGATAAGGCCATGATTAATGGAATTGCGGCAGTATGGATGCCAGGCGATCCCCCGACGCGCCACTGGGAGCCAATTCGTGCAGGCTACTGGGGCGTAGGGTCAGATAGTGATGCCGTTCAGTTCTTGCTAGGCCGATTTGATCGCCTAGCCAGATTTTTTGCTTCATCCCGTTCCGAACAGAGTAGCCCGCCGACGCATCCTATGGCCACAGCGGTGCCGGAACATGCACCTGAGCCTGGGACTTCCTCATGAATACCAAGCCGACCTTCCTTGGTCATGTTGGAGCCGTGGCAGGTGCAGCTGTGAGCGTGCGCCAGTCTCCAGGCGTAGCCTCGGGGATTGCTATAATAGGCGGCAAAAGCTACAGGATCGGCCAGGTGGGCAGTTTCGTGCGTATTCCCCAAGGTTATCACGACCTCTACGGAATCGTCGCAGAAGTAGGTGCCAATGCAACGCCTGAGGCCATACGCGAGCCGCGCGATCGCGGTGAACGATGGATGACCGTGCAGCTTGTCGGTGAGATTGTAGGAAGCTCCTTCGAGCGAGGCATCAGTCAGTATCCCAGCGTGAATGATGAAGTCCATCTCGTCACAGAGGAAGACCTCGCTCATGTCTACGGAACAACCGATGGCGGCCAAGTTGTGATAGGCCGGCTGGCGAATACGGAAAATATCCCTGTACGGATCGACCTCAACAAATTAGTCACCCGGCACAGCGCAGTGCTTGGCTCAACGGGTGCGGGCAAATCAACAGCGGTCGCGAGTCTGCTTAGGTCGATTGCGGTTGGACATGCTGACGAAGACGGGGGCACATTTCCGAGTGCACGTATCCTATTGCTGGATATCCATGGTGAATACACTCGCGCTCTAAAATCTGTTTCGGCTGTGTTTCGCGTAAATCCCAGCGAAGATGAGCACCCCTTACATATTCCATTTTGGGCGCTCAACCCTATGGATTTGCTTTCCTTCCTAATGGGTCGCCTTGATGACAGGCCCTTGTCACAAGTTCTTGACCGCATTCTTGCTCAAAAGACGAAGCGCGCAGAGTCGCCGGCAATCGCTGGCGCTGATTCCAGATGCATAACGGCGATCAGTCCGATCCCCTTCAGCCTCAAGCAGCTTTGGTTCGAACTTATCAACCCTGAAGTAAAGACCTGGGCCGACCAACAGCGGACCACTCCGGCGGTTATCGACTTAGGTGATGCTGAATGCCTCAGACTTCCAAAATATCAGCCACCAGGAGCAGGATCGAGCGCGCCTTTTCTCAATCAACAAGGCGTTCTCGGCATACGGCGTCAGCTCGATCAGATGCGTTCACGTCTGCTTGATCGGCAATACGATTTTCTTTTGCATCCTGGGCCGTGGGAACCCAATCTCGACGGGATAATCGAGAAAGATATCCCTGACCTTCTAGCTACCTGGCTAGGGCATGAAAAATCGATCACGATCTTGGATCTTTCCGGAATCCCAAGTGTTGTGCTTGTTCAACTGATCGGCGCAATTCTTAATATCGTCTACGAGGGTCTATTCTGGGGCCGGGCGAAGAGTGAGGGGGGAATAAGACGTCCCGTGCTGATTGTTATGGAGGAAGCTCATCGCTATCTCGGAAGAGAAAACGACAATCCTGCAAGCAATATGGTGCAACGGATAGTAAAAGAGGGACGGAAGTTCGGAATCGGCGCAATGATTATCAGTCAGCGCCCTTCGGAAGTGGATGAAACAATCCTGTCGCAGTGCGGCACGTTCATAGCATTGCGGCTCTCAAACGCCGCAGACCGTAGCAAGGTACAAGCGGCCCTCCCTGACAGCCTTGCGGGGGTTATCGACAGTCTCCCTGTTTTACGTACCGGTGAAGCGATCATCACGGGCGAAGCGGCACGGCTACCAATCCGCTGCCGTATAACGTTGCCCGCGGAGGAGAATCGTCCAAACAGCGAAGATCCCGAGGTGGCTCAGAACTGGCAACAGCAGCGGATTAAAGAAAGCTATGATCGTGTCGCCGCGTCATGGAGATCGCAGAACCCATGTTGGGCGTCCCTTCGGCCAGTCCGAAAACGGCTTTCAGAAAAGGAGATCGAGCAAATGGAACGAGAACCGGTGTCTTCATCCACAATTTTGTCAGTTGGTTACGATCAATCATCCGAAACGCTTGAGATCGAATTCAAGAACGGGATTTATCAATATTACAACGTCCCAAGTGCGGTTCATCAACAGTTTATGGAGTCATCTTCAAAGGGACAGTTCCTCCATTTTAACATTAAGAACGCTTATCCCTGTTCACGTGTTTAGGCTGAAGCCAAGTTCGAAACTGAAAACTAAACGATAGGAATTGCATATCAATGTCCCTTGCTCTCAACAAGCCCAAGCTCAACAACCTCGCCAGCGACATCTGGAAGTCCGCTGAGCGCCTGCGCGGCAAGTTCAAGGCCTACGAGTATCAAAACGTCGTCCTGCCAATAATCGTGATACGCCGCTTGGAGTGCGTGCTGATCAAGTGGCGCGAGGATAAGGCCTCCGTAGTGATTGCCAACCGGCCGAAGATGACTACAAAGGAACTCGCAAAGCTCGTGAAGGGCCTTGAAATCAGCACGGCCCCTTTCTCCAACAAGACGGACTGGACGTTGCGGAAGGTCTACGAGGAAGACCACACGCTTCTAGAAGAGAACTTCCGCGCTTACATCAACGGCTTCTCGAAGAACGTCGATGACATCATCGAGCACTTCAACTACCGGGCCACCATCAGCCAGATAGTGAAGAACAATCGCCTCGCTCCGATCCTGAACCAATACAAGGAACTGGAACTCGGCCCGGACAAGCTGTCGCCGCTGGAAATGGGCTACATCTACGAGGAGATCCTGCGGCGATTCTCGGAACAAAGCGGCGAGGAAGCCGGAGAACACTTCACCCCCCGCGAGGTGATCCGGCTGATGGTCGAAATGCTCGACATCCCCATCCCTGACCGACACACCTCCATCTACGACCCAGCCTGCGGGACGGGCGGCATGCTGTCCGTAGCCAAGGAACACTTGCTCGAACGCGCCGACACGCCCAAACAGAAAGCGAACGTCGAGAAGTACGTCACTGTGCACGGCCAGGAGCTATCGCCGACTAACTACGCCATCTGCCAGGCCGACTTGCTGATCAAGAACGACCAGCAGGCCAAGGTACACCTCGGAAACTCGCTCATCCCTCACGACCCACATAGCAAGGAGCCAGGCGATCAGTTTCCGGAATCGAAGTTCCGCTTCGACTTTATGCTCTCCAATCCGCCCTTCGGCGTGACATGGGGCGGGAAGGATGGTTATGAGGCCGAAGCACGCAAGTTAAAGAAGACCCGCTACCAAGCAGGCATGCCGCGCGTGAACGACGGAGCACTGTTATTCCTGCAAACCATGCTCGCTAAGATGAAACCGGCGGGCCAGGGCGTAAGCCGTATTGCTATCATCTTCAACGGCTCGCCACTCTCCAACGGGGACTGCGGGTCGGGAGAGAGCGAGGTCCGCCGCTGGATTTTGGAGAGCGGCTGGCTCGACGCAATCGTCATGTTGCCCGACCAGCTTTTCTACAACACCGGCATCTTCACCTATGTGTGGCTGCTGCGGAATGACAAACCTGCTTCGCACCAGGGTCACGTGATGCTTATTGACGCCCGCCAGCAGTACGAGAAGGAGCCGAAGTCCTTCGGCAACAAGCGCAACCGCATGACCGATGCCCACCGGGCCAGGATCGAGGAGCAATACCGGGACGGCTGGAAGAAGGGCTACGCCGACGAGTACGTGAAAATCTTCCGGTACGAGGACTTCTCCTACCATAAGGTCAGCGTCGTTTTTTGGCAGTTTGACGAGAATGATAAGCCAGCAACCATCACCGAACCCTACGAAAGAGCCTTCACCGCCGCGAATCTTAAGAAAGAGCAGGAGTTCTACGACAGCGAGCTGATATTCCGCGTTCGCCTGAAGTCCGGCAAGACCGAAAGAACGGAGAAGATGGTCCTTGCTGCCAAAGACAACGCCGCCAAGAAGTTCAAGGCGCTCATGGCGGACAAACCGGAGATCGTTTCCGTGGAATGGACGCACCGTCATTACGTAAAGGACGACGAGTACATCCCCCACGGTGAAGACATCGAGACGTTTCTGAAGCGGGAGATCGCCAAGCCTATCATCCGCTGGGAGGACAGCGCACAGCTCGGCTACGAGATCCTGCCAAACAAGCACTTCTACCGCTACCAACCGCCCACGCCTGCGAAAGATTTGCTCGCCGAATTCTGGAAGCTGGAGAAGGTGGCGGAAAAGATGCTGAAGAGGTTGGCACAATGAGCATCCAACATGACAACTTCCTCGATGACCTGCCCAGCGCTTGGACTTTCGACCGCATCAAAGATGTCGTTACGTTGCGGAAGGAAAAGACTGCGGAGGCAACTGCGGACGAGGACTACTTGGAATTGGAAGACATTGAATCCGGTACGGGTCGTCTATTGAGCCGACGCAACACGCTGGAGGTGGAAAGCGCTGTCACCATATTCAAGAAAGGTGACATTCTCTTCGGCAAACTGCGGCCATATCTCGAAAAATACTACGAAGCCGAGTTCGACGGAAAATGCACAGGCGAGATACTCGCATTCCAACCACAGCGAATTGTGAGTCGATTCCTCTTTTACTGTGTAGGATCACGTTGGTTCATAGAGCGCTGCAATGCGCTGGCTTACGGCGCGAAGATGCCGCGCGTGAGCTGGCCAACACAGCTATCTCAGTTCAACATACCGCTGCCCCCCCATCCAGACCAAAATCGGATTGCAGCGTATCTGGATGCGAGCTGCGCGGCTATCGACAAGGCAGTGATAGCCAAGCGGCGTCAGATCGAGACGCTGGATACCTTGATTTTCTCCACCGTCCAGCACGCAGTTACACGGGGCTTAAGCACCACAGTCAAGATGAAGCCAACAGATCTCGATTGGCTTCCTGAAGTCCCCGCCCATTGGACGGTTCAGCAGATCAAGCGCCGCTGTGACTTGCTGCGCGGGAAGTTCACCCATCGGCCCAGAAACGATCCGGCGTTTTACGATGGGGAATATCCCTTCGTGCAAACAGGAGACATCACGGCTGCCGATAAGTATATTCGCAGCTACTCCCAGACTCTTAACGAACTCGGATTCAGCGTCAGCAAGATGTTTCCCAAGGGGACTCTGGTCATGTCGATCGCCGCGAATGTCGGCGATGTGGCCATTCTGGACTTCGAGTCGTGCTTTCCAGACAGTATGGTTGGATTGGTGCCCGATCATCACACGAACCTCGACTTCCTATACTATTTGATGCAAGCAATGAAAGGTGTTCTGCTTAGCTCGGCGGTCCTCACAACTCAACTTAACCTAAACTACGTCCGTATCGGAACCAACTTCGCTGCTTTTCCGCCCAAGCGAGAACAAGAAGATATTGCGGCGTTTCTCGACGCAAAGACGGCTGAGGTGTGCGATACCAAGACTGTGCTGAACCGACAAATCGAGACCCTCATGGCCTACCGTAAATCATTGATCCACGAATGCATCACCGGGCAGCGGCGTATTTCCGAGGCAGACCTAGACCGGGTGAAGGGATATGGCTAAGAAGAAAGTACCGGAGCTGACGTTTCAGCAGCACATCGCAGACTTTTTTGTCCGCGAACACAAGTATGGGGTGCTCGATCAGACCGACATCACGGATGCCGAGCACTGCATTGCCGAGGACCAGCTCTGGGCCTTCCTCAATGCCACGCAGGCCGATACGCTCAAGAAATTGGCTGACAACTACGGCACCGATGCACGGGAAGAAGTCTTTCGGACGCTGCGCAAAGAACTGGCCCACACACCACTTTGGATGATCCTGCGCCACGGTCTGAAGGTGCGCGGACTGGAGTTCCGCCTCTACTACCCGAAACCACGTTCGCTGGAGAGTGCTGCTGCCAAAAAGCACGACGAGAACCGCATTACCTTCCGCCCGCACTTCTACTTCGGCGAGACCAACCAGGAAATCGACTTCGTTTTATTCCTCAATGGCCTTCCCATCGTTGCCCTGGAGGTGAAGCACGAGAAGAACCAAAATGTGCATGACGCCGTGGCGCAGTTCGCCTGTCGCGACCACACCCACAAGGTCTTCGAACATCCGTTTATCTACTTGGCCGCTGATACCAGCGATGTGATGGCCGCAAGCGATCCTCGACGGGTCGAGAACTTCCGCTGGCATAACACCGGGCTAACCAACACTCCTCAGACGGGGAACGAGTACCCAGTCGAGTTCCTATACCGCGAGGTCCTATCGAGAGACCAATTGCTGGAAGCACTGGCATTCTTCTTGGTCCGGGTGCCTAAGAGCGATAAAGAGGAGAGTAAGCCGGAACGTCCAGCTTTCACCATTCTTCCTCGTTACCATCAAAGTCGTATGGTGCGGAAGGTGGCTGACGATGCTGTGACGCATTTCTCTGGGTCCGGCGACATCGGGCGCAAGTACCTTATCAACCATTCGGCAGGAAGCGGCAAGACGCTCTCCATTTGCTGGCTGGCAGACCGACTACACAGCCTATTCAAGCCAGGTACCAGCGAAAAGCTGGTGGATGTCGTTTTCATCTTGACCGACCGCAAGTCGCTTGACACCAATATCCGCGAGGACATCGAGAAATTCACACACCTAAAGGACGTAGTGGGCCTGGCCCGCAAGGCCGAAGATCTGCCGCGTTATCTCAAAGAGCGCAAACCCATCATCGTCACCACCCAACAGAAATTCGCCTGGGTACTAGGGGAGATTCAGAATAACCCCGATCTGCAGAGCCTGCGCGTGGCCTTCCTCATCGACGAGGCCCACCGATCACAGGAGGGCCAAATGGGTGTGGCCATCCGCGTGCCCTTCCGCAAGTCCGAGGACCCTGACGCTGAGGATGCGGCAGACGATGGGAAGGACGAAGAAGATAAAATCGCCAAGATCATCCGCGAGCACGACCTCAACCAAATCTTCGTCGCATTCACCGCTACGCCTGCCCCAGCCACGGTCACCTTGTTCGGGGAACCGTTCGACATCTACACCGAGGCTGAGGCTATCGCCGAGGGCTACATCGTGGACGTGGCAGCTAGCATCATCTCCTACAAGACACTGTACAATCTGCACTGCCCGATCATCCCCAAGCCAGACGAAGAAAAGCTTTACCCAAAAGGCGTGGTGTCTAAGGCGCTCCAGAACGTCGCCTTCCAGGACGACGGTTTGATCCAATACAAGGCGGAGGTGATGCTCCGCATCTTTGAAAAGGACGTGAAACCACTCATTGAAGGGCGCGCAAAGGCGATAATTGTAGCCACGTCGCGTGTAGCGGGCTTGCGCTACTTCAACATCATCAAAGAGAAGCTCAAGGAGCGCGGGGCGGACTATAAGGTGCTGTATGCCTTCTCGGATTTCGTGCACCCAGAGAACAATAAAGCCATTAGCGAGCACGCCATCAACGGGCTGAAGGACGGGGAGCTGATCGAAGATCGCTTCGAAGGCAATGACTACCGGTTGATAATCGTCGCCAACAAGTTCCTGACCGGGTTCGACCAACCCCTACTCGCCGGCATGTTTCTCGACAAACCGGTGGTTGACCGTAACGCAGTACAGACAGTATCCCGTTTGAACCGTTGTCACGAAGGCAAGAAGGATGTGGTGGTCGTCGACTTCACCAACAACGCATCGGCCATCCTGAAGGCCTTTGCCAAGTACCGAAAGGGAACGCCCTTTGTGCCCGACGACCCCGACCCGGAGCTTTGTACCAAGCTGCATGAGGAGATCCTAGCGGCCGGATTGTTCACGCAGACAGACGCACACGACTTCGTGAAGCTCGTGGCGGCGGGAACGGACGCCCAGGTGCAGTTCGCGGTCAATGGCCTGCGCGTGCGATTCCAAGCGAAGCTCACATCCACCGAGGACCGCAAGACCTTCGTATACAAGCTTGCACGGCTTGCAAAGAGCTTCCACTTCCTGACGTGCTTCTTCTCATATCCCGACGAGGTGAAAGAATTCGTTGCATTCGCCGAGTATGTAGGTCCCCAGCTCATTAAGCAGGGCAGCGTATCCGAGCTGATGAAGCAAATTAGGCAAACTCAGGTGGTGAAAGCGGCTGTCGAATACCAGGGTGTGTTGCAGAGCTACAGCGGCACGATGAAACTACGGGCGGGCGGGGGCAAAAAAGGTGTAGCCCCACCTTTGAAAAAGGCCTCCGTGCAGGATATGATCAATGAGATTCGAACTAGGTTCAACATCAGTGACGAGGAAGCGCTCTACATCAAGCAGGTTACTGAGCTGAAAGTGTCCGACCCGACTATCCGGGGCACCGTGCAAGCCCACCGTAACGACATCACTTATCTGGAAAGCTCCTACCGTGGTCAAGTGAACAACGAGATACAAGACATCTACAGCGAGTTCGCGCGCTACGAGGAATTGGCAGATCCGAAGTACACGGACACCGGCGGGATATTTGACATCATGGCCGTAACGGTGATCGAGACCCATCTGGCGGCCGCAGTGTAACACCATGAGCAAGCACATCGTGATGAGCTGAAAGGTTTTTGCCGGAAGGTCCTGAATCTCACACGCGGGGTGTGAGAGGAAACAAACTGCGACACGAGGAAAATGCCCTTTTGCAAAATCCGTCATCTTTATGTATGATAAAGGACGTTATCATACATAAAACCAAAAAGTTGGGTGAGGCGGCATGGCACAGGAACTGCGGACAATAGGAAAAAGAATCGGGGGGGTGCTGCCGGCGCTTTTTGCCCCCGATGCAAAAACGGCCGAGCGGGTCATCGAGTTTTTCACCGCACAAATCCGGAACCCCAATACCCGGAAGGCCTATGTGCGGGCCGCCGGCGCCTTCGCGGCCTGGTGCGCCGATCACGGGATCGCAGAACTTGGCCTGGTGCGTCCCGTCCATGTGGCGGCCTATGTCGAGGGTCTGCAAAAAATTATTGCAGCGCCTTCGGTGAAGCTCCAGCTCGCCGCGATCCGGATGCTGTTCGACTGGCTGGTTGTTAGCCAGGTGGTCCCGGTAAACCCGGCGAGTTCGGTCCGGGGACCCAAGCATGTGGTGAAAAAAGGCAAGACTCCCGTGCTTTCCGCCGATGAGGCGCGCGAGCTGCTGGGCAGCTTCGATATTTCTTCTCCTATTGCCCTGCGGGACCGGGCTTTGATCGGGATCATGGTTTATACCTTCGCACGCGTCGGCGCAGTGATCCGGATGCGGGTGGAAGATGTCTACGTGCAAAACCGCCGTACCTGGGTGCGCCTGCATGAAAAGGGCGGCAAGCGTCATGAAATGCCCTGTCACCATAACCTTGAAAAATACCTTGAAGACTATATAGACGATGCGGGGATCAAAGCGGACGCCAAGGGTTATTTATTCCGGACGTCGCGCGGTCGCACAGGAGAACTTTCCGAAAATCCCATGACCCAACCCGACGTTTACCGCATGATCGGCCGTCGCGCCCTGGTTGCCGGGGTTCGCACGAAAATAAGCTGTCACAGCTTCCGCGCGACAGGGATCACGGAATATTTGAGAAACGGCGGTAAATTAGAGGTGGCGCAGCAAATGGCAAACCATGAATCCGCCCGCACGACAGGTCTTTATGATCGGCGCAACGACCAGGTCTCCCTCGATGAGGTCGAGCGGATTCTGATTTAAATGCAAGGAAAAGCGCTTATGGAAGACAAAAAGCGAGGGAAAATTGTAAAGTTTCCATCACGCGGAAATTGGGAATCAGACGCATATTCCACCGAGCGGCTCTTGCACCGGCCCCTTCCTCGGAATGCGGATTATGATGCGCTGGAGAAAATGCGTCAGCGTCTTATCTCCTTCCTTGATTTCGTAACACGCGAACTGATCTTTGAGGAAGAAACCGAAATGTTAAACGACTTGATAACCCAGACAACGATCCGGTTGCGTGAGGTCTGCGCGCGGCTCTCCGTTGAGTATCAAAAGGAATTAGAACGGGGGCCTGACAACTGAGGCTTTCAGAAGGGCCGATGTAACGACCGGGGAGCCGGTATTATCGTTTTGTCTCATGTTGTAGTGCCTGGAAGAGCAGCAAAGTCGCGCCCTACCTACCTCGTCTTTTCTCACTCGGGACAGTAATTCCTTTTGTCTAGGGTCTGTACCCATTAATGATCTGTAAATGATGACGTGATTCAAAGCGTATAGCAAGGAGGCAGCTATGCGATTTGATCTGGATGACAAGGAATGGGCGATTATCGAACCGTTGCTGCCCGGCGGTGTGCGCGGCAAGGCGCGGGTCGATGATCGGCGGGTAATGAACGGGATTTTTTATGTGCTGCGGACAGGGTGTCCGTGGCGCGATTTGCCGGAGCGATATGGCCCGTACACCACGGTTTACAACAGGTTTAACCGTTGGGCCCAACGCGGCATCTGGGAGAAGATTTTCAAAACGCTAGCGGCTAAATCCAAAAGCAGTTTGCACCTAATCGACAGCACCATCATCGAAGCTCACCGCGCCGCCAGCGGCGCAAAAGGGGGGAGCAAAATCAGGCGATAGGCGTTAGCCGCGGCGGGCGCACCACAAAAATACATACGCTTGTCGATGACAAAGGTCGTCCGCTTCACTTTGTTCTGACCGGAGGCCAAGTGCATGACAGTCAGGTTGTCAGTGAGGTTATGCAAGCTGTAAGACCGCCGCTCGCCTTGGCCGCCGACAAAGCCTATGACAGCGAGAAAGTGCGGCAACAAATCAGAGATGAAGGGGCTGTGCCGGTCATTCCAAGCCGCTCAAATGCCAGGAAAAAAGCCTACTGTCCCAAGCGCATTTATCGGCGGCGGCACAAGATCGAGAACTTCTTTTGTCGGCTTAAAGACTGGCGGCGTATCGCCACCCGCTACGACAAACTGGCCCGTAATTTCCTCGCCGCAACCTCCCTCGTTGCCGCTCTTTACTGGGTCATGTTATGAGTCCACACCCTAGGGTCTGTACTCATTAAATTGTAACTCATTGAAACTGAGCCGACTTTTCTTTCGCGATCAAACACGTCAGAAAAATAGAATGAGTCCGATCAAACAATTATTACCTTTATGAGTCCCGACCCTAATTCTTGCATGTTTACTCTATTGCCGTTTTACCCCGCATAGTACAACCTAACCACTATCGTTTAAATCCGTATTATTGCTTATTTAAACTATTTTCTCTAGCATAGAGACCATGCTCCGAAAAGAATATGACATGCTTTGGCTACGCCCGAATGACTTATCATTAACTGGGAGGAAGCGCACACTTGCAATAATTGATCAGCCACTGTGGCAAGAACACCCGGCTTATTATCGCAAAATTGAAAAACTGATTGGCAATCCTGTTGACGGAACGTCCATGCATGGTGCTGCAGTTTTATCGATAGCTGTTGGCGATGTGATAGGAATAGCGCCAGATGCAAAAGTGATTTACAGAGCCATTAAAACTGGGCCTGAGAGAAAACAACTCTTAGAAAATCACGCCGATGCTTTACGCGATTTGCGCGAGTTGGTGGAACATGGGCAACCACTCGATTGTATAAGCACCTCACATGGGTGGAAACCCAACGACAAAGGCGGGCCAGAAATCGTTCGAGAAAACAACGCTCTTATAGCGTGGTTTGAAAAGAACAGCATACCGGTTTTTTCAGTTAATGATCGTTTCATCTACGGTTGTGGACCTAAAGGTCAGTCCGCTTTGACGTTAAGAGAGTGGGGAGTTTTGCCAATGCAAAAAGACCAAGTTGCCATACCTGTAGATAGTCGGCTTCTGGCCTGTATGAGTCCCCAGCATATTAGAGAGAACAAAGGGAAATTATATTATCGAATGGATGAAGGCGGAGGCAGTTGGGCGGTACCATTTGTAGCAGGTCTCTTTGTGTTAGCGCGTCAGGCTCAACCCACCATTACCCGAGAAGCGTTTCTACATATTTTATTGCAGACATCCACTCTACAAACCTTTACTAACAGTTGTCTTCCTGTGGTTGATATGAAAGCCTTTTGTGATGTTTTGATAACTGCTAACACTTTCGAGTACATACACGCTAGTTATCCTAGCTCTACCTTGCAGCGGCATAGCTTTTATCCACATCCAGCTTAAGATGTTATAAACCAGCTAAAGCTGTATTCTCTCGGTTATAGCTCGTATTGCATTAATCATATTAACTATTTCCATTTCAGTTCTGTCCTTCAAATAAGCGTATCGCTGCTGATGACCTAAGATCATGTTTGCAACTAAATAGGCTGTCGATTTTGCACGGATTTTCTCGAATCGACAATAGTCGCGGTTACGTTTGGCTATATCACCATATTCGATATAATTAGTCCCATAACAAGTCCGACAGCATGGAGCAATTACACACTCAGTGCATTCCCCTTCGAGCAAATCCTTCTTTTGAAACGATTTAAAGGCATCTTCGCTCGAAGGCTGGCTTCCGGACGCTGACGGCATAAACAACTGGCATGGATATTTATTACCATCAATATCTATACACGCCATATTGGTTCCTGCCCCACACCATTTAATACGTCTGGATTCTTCATTCAGATAAAGATACTGAATTGGCATTGCGGCAATGTTGCAAGGTAAGACATCTGGGTGTTCCAGATAGAACTCGTTTAGCGTTTTAAGTTCAGTAGCAAAACTTTCATAATCTTTGTCTTGCCACTCTAGGCCATGCGCATGATTACAGCTTATTTTGAATCCGAGATTATGAAGGTCAATCACTCCCCGAGAGAGGTGCGGCAGCGTGAGTCTTGAAATCGTCATTTTCACAGGCTGGAATGGCCATAAATCCCTGAATAAATCCAGATCGATTAAGTCATATGAACCAGATCGATTCAGATTATGCATCTCTCGTGTGCCATCCAAACTTAACCCCAACACAAAACGTGTATGCTGCTGGGCTACCCAGTCTTTAATAGCACCATGCACAAGCGTTCCGTTGGTGGTAGCATAACAAACATACGGCTTTGGCCAGGTATTCGACCATATCCACTCGCAGATATGCTTCAGTTCTTCGAATGCGATTAACGGCTCTCCACCATGAAAGCTTATTTCTAATTCCTCAAACTGTTCGTTATTGAACGCTTCATTGATTGCCTTTTGAGCTGTCGCGATGGACATTTGCCGCAAATCTTTAGCTTTTTCAAAACAATATACGCACTTTAAGTTACATTTCTCTGTCAATGTTAACATTATTACGTTGCGTTTTTCACTTATGGCAGATTCATTCACAAGAAAAGACATTTTAATCTCCTCCTGGGGTGACACCCCCCGGCTTACGCTGGGGGGTGTTGGAGGGGGTGGAAAATCGAGTGTTCACCAAAAAGCACAACGACGAACTAAGCTCGCCAAATTAGGCCGACCCACCATAACAACTCCCAGAGCAGGTTCCGGAACAACTGCCCATGCAGCTGTACTGGCACCCCGAACAGCCGGTGGTCGGGGTATAGCCCATACCCATGCGAGCGAATTCAATCTTCGGGGTAAGAACTTTCTTCAGCTGATTGAGATTTGCCAGGGTCTTGGCGGAAACGGTAAACAGATTATTCATTTGGGCCTCCTTCCTTCAAAAAAAGGTTAGAGCGTGACGTAAATCAGGACCATCTCTCTCACTACCATCTTCGGCTCATCCATAGCACCCCCCCCTTTTTCCCAACTATAAATTTAGGGCATTCCATGGTATCCTTTTTAAGTGGTGCAAAGTTTAAAAGCGCGGGTTCTCTATTGGCCTTCACGGAATGGAATCTGCCGTTTTAGGACATCCAATGTCCGGTGCAAAAGCTCCTTTTTTGTCTCCGATTTACATTCGTCCCCTGCTTCCTGCGGGGTCCTCGCAGTCAAGCCGGTGATTGGTAGATAGTTTGGCCCCTCTTTAACATGCATGGGGAGCATTAATTGGCCACCATCTAGCTTAGCTGGATTGTCCCAAAGAACAGCCCCAACCATGGAGACACCAACAATATGAAAAGGTATGTAAATGTCGGACAATTATTGCTTGACATTCGAACATGTCAAAAGAAAACACAACTCGCGATGGCTGAATGGCTAGAAGTAAATGAACGTACCTATCGCAGATGGGAAAAGGATAAGAATCAAATTGCAGATCATCATGTTAATCGTATTGCAGAAATTACCTCAATCCCGTTCGAAGTCTTAGTACGGCTAAATCATGGTTATCCTACGTTGTACAATATTAATACACGCCGCTATTCACTATGCCCATTTGATAAAGATTATATAAATAAAAAGATTTTACGCCTTGAATTATTTAATACTGAAGAAGTAGGAGACATAACTTCCCTCATTCATCACCCCCCATTTAAAAGAGATAAGCTAATAGATTTTCCAATATATCCTTACCGTACTCGCCTGAATGGTGACTATTTATATTATGCTGCACAACTGCTTCCCGATTTGAATATCATAATAACAGATCCAAAGGGTTATTATTCTGGCCATATTGTAACTCTACCCTTGGCCATTACCACCTATGAGCTTTTAAAATCAGGCGAAATATCCGAATATCGTTTAGACAGATACACCATGCCAATCATCCAACCACACACCCCTATCGCATTGCATATATTATCATTTTTTGCTATCAATACCACCTATGTGTATTGTCTAACCAAACGCTTAGTTCATTTTCTTTTATCGTCTGTACCGCATAAACTCAGTAGCACTTCAATTTTGTCGCGGTACGTTATTACCAACGATGGAGCAGAATTTTGCAAGAAATTCGGAATGAATCTATGTCGGTATGGTTTTGGCGATTTTAAAGAATATAGCACTGAAACCACTCCACACTTCTTCGAGATTCCCATTTTTAAAATCAAATGGCTCAATTTTTATAGGGAGAAAGTTTTAGGAAAAAAGTAATGTCACAAAATCGCTACGGAGCAACCCCACCACTTTGAAAACCCTATAGCCCCCCCCCCACATTTCAGCCGTCAGGCAGTTCTATCGGCCTAATTTGCAGCGCGGGGATTGTAGTTAGAATAATGGACACTTTTGCTTCAAACTGTATCAGGTGGCAGCCGCCTCTAATGATCTGGCCGTAAATACTTGCCGGATCGCTCCGCCCTATAAGGTGCACAGCTATAAGATGCCATTTGATTTCGTTTCGGGGTCACGCACCTGATTACCCCCTGCTCGCATTTCGCGCATGTATCATCAATCGGCTGATAGTCGTGGTACGTTCGGCGGCACATGTTGCAGCGGAAAAGCATGACGCCTCACCAAGTCACTAAAGCGCCGCCGCCGGCAAAGCCTCGCCTGGCCGCACGATGGCGTCTCTATCAGGTTCGATCGGCTTCGGCTGCAGCCCATGCAAAAAGTCCGTGGCGCGTTGCGCGTGTGACGCGGCGACAAAAACGGCCTTCTTGTCTTCCTTTAACGCTTTAAGCCATGAAGCTATATAGGCAGCGTGATCCTCGCGGGGCTCCAGCGTAAGCCCAAGGTCGGCGCACAGGAAGGCCGCGCCGATCTCCGCGACAAGTTCCTCCATCGCATAGCCCTCATCCCCGAAGCGTTTACGGCCAAAGTCACGCTCAAGGCGTGTCGGGTGGCGCGTCCAGTGCGTGATTTCATGGGCTGCGGTAGCGTAGTAGCTTTCAGCGTCGCGGAAAGTCTGCAACTCCGGCATCTGCACAACGTTGCCGCTTTCCCGATAGAACGCGCGATTGCCGCCGTGCTGGATCACCGCGCCGGTCGCGGCAAAAAACGTTTCGGCGGCTTCCACGCGTTCAAGCGGGGATGAATGCACCGGCTCCACCCTCGCGTAATAGTGGCCTGGCAGGCCCTCAATCTGCTCCACGTTAAAAACCGTGTAACCCTTAAGGAACGGGATTTCGCGCTCGACTTCCTCGCCGTTATCGTCCTGGCCGGTCTTTGTCATCCGTGAGGCAAACACGACCAGGCTGCCATGCTCGCCCTTACGAACGTGTGCGCCAAGAGCGGAAGCTTGTTTGAACGTCATCCAGATCGGCGCAACAAACCCTTTCTCCAAAGACCATGCCCAGAGCATCAGCACATTGATGCCCCTGTACCGCTCTCCATTGTGCCGCAAGGGCTTTGTGATCGGCCCCGCCGCATGCCCGGCCTGCCACGGTTGCCGCCAGGTCAGTTCGCCTTTCTCAAGGTCGGCAATGATTTTGTTGGTGACCCGGGTGTAAACGTCCTGATTCTCGTCCATGTGCGCCGCTTCCTTGGAGATAAGGAAACCTTGCGCCAATGAGGGAGCGAGTCAAGACAGGGGCCATAGGGAAACTAAACTCTCCCCCCTTGACGAATCGGGGTGCTCCGGGCCTTGTTTGTCCTCATGCCGGAAGCCCTGCAAGTCGAGGAATGCCTAAACCCGTGGGGCCTGCGCCCGGCCTCGATGCACGATTGGACAATCAATTCCCTGGAGGAAGCCCAAGAGGTTTTGGCACACCACACACGCGAGCAACGGTATGAAGGCATCCTGAAAAGGCCAAACGTAAGGTTCAGCCAGCTTGTGCCTTGCGGGTTGATTATCGTCGTCGATGCTCCGCACAAACACGGCGG
>Ga0364919_10146_pt1 | contig 34334 bp, 29 predicted proteins | sample SorcelJu500001C7_2_FD_206953 | JGI IMG/M metagenome (GOLD analysis project Ga0364919, IMG submission 206953) | Enriched cells from Trout Bog Lake Hypolimnion, Wisconsin, USA - BchlTB.June20.5000.01.C7 | ecosystem: Environmental > Aquatic > Freshwater > Lake > Hypolimnion/Profundal zone | place... | reverse complement strand
GCCCTCTTGGAGCCCCGCAAATCGCCCCTCCAGGCCCGCTCCACCGCCAGCGTGGAAGCGATCCTCCAAGCCACCATTCAGGTTTTGCTCCAGGTAGGCAAAGAGCGGCTCACCACCACCCGCGTCGCCGCCCGCGCCGGCGTCTCCGTCGGAACCCTCTACCAATACTTCCCCAACAAAAGCGCGCTCCTCAAAGCCGTCTTGAAACGGCACCTGGCCGGCATTAACGAAGCCATCGTAAGCGTCTGCAAGCAGCTCGAAGGCGAAACCCCACGCAACATGGCCCAAGCTCTCGTCACCGCATTCCTCGCAGCCAAGATGCGCGACGCCAAGACCAGCGTAGCTCTCTATTCCGTAAGCTCCGACGTAGACGGCGCCAAAATCGCGCGTCAGATGGCCATCCCCTCTCACCAAGCCATCGTCCACATGCTATCCACCGCCAGCCAACCCCTAACCACCGACCCACAATTGATAGCCACCATGCTGCAAAGCCTAATGGCCGGCGTCAGCCGCAGGATCCTGGAATCCAGCTCCCCAGAAAAAGAGCTCCAAGCCCTGCGCCAAGAACTAACCTTCGTAGCCTGCGCCTACCTGGAAGCCTGCACCACACCCCGCATTCCGTCTCAATGAACGCAGTGCCCGATCTCCATTCGGCGGATAGCCCATGATGGCGGATAATCCTGATTCGATCGAAGCCCCCAGTCCCTACTTTTCTGAACGAATAACCTGCCACCGTCTCTTTTCTTATCAAAAGACCTCAAGACCTCACGCCCTTGTTTTCCTGTCGAAGGCCCCATCCTTGCCTTTCTGATTGAAGACTCCCGCTCTTGCTCTTCTTTCTGTCATTCCCGCAGGGAATCTGCTGTGCATCTTCTCCTAGTTCCACTTGCCCGCGAACCCGCAAAGAATCTGCTTCCACACCCATCGCAAAGCGATCCGGAGGGAGCGGTGGGTTTCAACCCACCGACAATTTCAGCAAGACAAGACTCCCACGAGGGGCCTTCCGGCCCCGAGGCGTCTTTAAGGGATCGTGCAGATTAGGGCCTGTTAACAGTCCTCGGACGGTGGCGACGGGACCAGTGACGGCAAAGCTCTGCGCGGCTGAGGCTGCCGCGTAGGTTGTGTTGCCCATTTGCTCGGCGGTTATGCTTCCCGTACCAACCGAGAGCATGGTCGCTGTGTTCCCATCGACCGCGACAATGGCGGGAGTCGTCGAGACGTAGGTGATTGGAAGGCCGGAGCTTGCAGTGGCCACCAACGTGTATGTCGCCCCCACAGTTTGCGTTGGGATTGTGTTGAAGGCGACGGTCTGGTTAGTCAGGTTCGCCAATACATTGATACCCTCAGACAGGGTCGGGTTGGTCAGCAGCGTGGCTAGAGAGCCGGTCGGAAAAAAATAGCTTGCGCTCACAGAAAGAGTATCCCTGCCGGTGGCGGATGACGCCGTGCCCAGTTACCGTAAGACTCCACCCATCGCTCACAAACGCGTCTTCAATCACCGGCGACTTAAGCAACTGCTGCCACTGCCCCGCAGTCACCCCAAAGCCATCCCTCTGGCCAGCCGCATTCACCAGCCGCAGATGCACCATGCGGTCCGGATTGGCATAGGGATAAGGATTCACCAAAATCGCATACACCACACTGAAGACGGCAGTCGTAGCCCCGATCCCCAGCGCTAGCGACAGAATCGCAGTGAACGTAAACCCCAGTGACTTGCGCAACTGTCGTAGCGCATAACGAAGATCCTGAACCAAAGCCCGCATAGAACCCTCCCCAAGCAAGAGTGGACAAGAGCGAATCGGGATAAATACCTGCATTCAAAGCACCAATCCCACCCCCTCCCAAAGCCCATCAATTCAAAGCATTGCCCAGACTCCAGCTCCAAATCCTCACTCGAACCTGTCCAAAAACATCACTCCCCGTCCACAATCGGACACCCATTAACGCCCTTCCCTCAGCCGTTGCCGTTGCTTTTGCCCCTGCCTTTCTTGTCCGTCACTCCACTCAAAAGGAGTTCTATCTCCTTTAGCGTTTAAGTAATGTATAGCTCCCAATCGGTCCAAGTGTCTCGACAGAGAAGAGCGGCCTTGCAGGGCAGCGCAACCAAGCAATCGGAAAGCAGAGAAAGCCTCAATAAGAAAGCTCGCTTTCCAAACAGCGGATAAATTGCCGCAGCTACGAGGATCAAATGAATCGCTTCCTTGCATTGTCGCTTGTATTCTTGCTCTGCCTCGGATGTAGCCATCGCTGGAAAGACATAGGCACCAGCCAATCGGTATCAAAAGCAGCACCAGATTTATCTGCCATTCAGGATCGACAGAACGCCGAAGCGAGAGCAGCTTTAGCCCGAGCTCAATCAGCGCTCGACGCGGCCAACGCACGAACAGCACAGGCAGACGCGCGAATGGCCGAGGCGGAGCAGCGAGCTCAGACGCTGACAGCACATGAAGAAGCTCAAGCTGCACAATTGCGAGATGCCGAAATGAATGCAAGTCAAGCGGTCGCAGCTGCAGGTTCGGTTGCCAGACGACCGACGCACTCACGCTCTTCCAACGAGTCACATCCAGTCGCCCCAGCACTTCCCGTGAATGTTGATCCGCTCGCAAATCGCGTTCGAGACTGGTTCAATCAGCTTTCTCATGGACACATTGTTTACAGCGTCCCCACAACCCTGTTTTGGAAGGAAGCGTCAACTGTATCTGTGGTGATCCAAGGCCCACAATCCTCCGATGCCCCTCCACTCGCAAACGCAACAGGCTCTGGGACACTGAAAGTTTCGGATCGGATGAAGGTAGTGATCTCCTCCCCCGATGATCCCGGCGAGTTTTCGATTGAGAAGGAGCAGGGCACGGAGGACATCCAATTTGTCCCTGTCAACGGCAGCACAACTTGGAATTGGAGCGTGACGCCGAAATATACTGCCAAGAACCAGAGAATCCAAATCTCTGCGTGGGTCCTCTATTCCCAAAACGACGACCGAATAGCCGAGCAACTGCCGGTGTACAGCGCAGTGGTCGAGGTTCATATACCGGGATTTCGTCGGGGCCTCGAACGAATTATTGAGGGCGATCCCGATTACTGGCTTAAGTACGGCCTTCCCGGAGGCGGCGGATTCATCTTCTGTTCCGCAATTTTCACCTGGTGGTTGAAGAGACGGACTGAAAGACTGCCTGAGCGAGCCGCTCAAGTCTGATTCAATCGAGGATGAGGGTGCCCCATGTCTCACCTTTGGGCACTGACATACAAGACTCAGCGGGGGCCGATGCTCCCGCTGGCGATCTTGCGTTTTCAGTCCCTTGTGTCAGTGCCAAGCAGGCCAAGGGAATGTATGTCCTGCCGGGCATTCCACCGCGTCCAATCGCCTTTTACTCAATTCCACTATTAAGGCTTCGGCGCTGGTATCGGCGTTCCTCACTGCGATTACTATTGCATGATCTTCACAGTCTTCCATATCGCATGGGATGGACACTTGAAATCTACGAAGCGGGGCGTCTTCGTGGAAAGGTTGAAGTTCGTAGATGGGCGGAAGGCTGTGCAGTTGGTGGACCTTATACACACGAGTACATTCTCTACATGCAACAAATAGAGGACAAGTACCCGTTTCTATCGCTTTTCGATAGGCTTCTACTGACCGAAGCGTGGAAGGCTGGATCGGTGTCAGGTGTCCCTCTGGACAAGCGGCATGATCGAGTTGAGAGTATTTCATAGTCGTTTCTCCGCGATTGTCTGCGCTTTCATGCGACAATCGAGCTACAGTTGTTTTGTTAAACAAGATTGGGCGGGTTCACCCTTTGTTCTACTGAACCTCACCGCAAATCTGGGTGCCCCATCCTTTGCGCCTTTGCGAAGGGTGGGATTCACAGATATCCATTCGAACTGCTTGTCAAACCCCAAGTTGCAGAGAATTACCCTCCACAAGCCCACAATGGAATGGACCCATCTCAAATCTCAGGGAGACCGCGCAAAGAAATTCGCGCCGCAGAAAGCAGCTATAACCCGTTCCCCTAGAGAACCCGGTCTGACATCAACTCTCCCAAAATTCCGGCAACGCAAAAGCAGTCACCCGGCAAGCTATACCTAGCCAAGCGGAGAGTTATATGGAGCCAAGTGGTGAGCTAAAGCTAGCATCCCGGCAGCCTAAACCTCACCAGCGTCCATCTATAACTAGCCAATATCCGCCAGGCAAGCGAAAAAGCATGACAAAAAGTTCCCCAAACACGCAAGAAACGCACTTCAGAGCGCGCAGATCGATTCCGAAAACTCCTGAAATGCGGGGGTCGAGGGTCTGTACCCCAGGACCGGAAAATACCCTCCCCCCAGGGGTACTTCGCCTTTTATTCTCAACCCTAGCAGCAAGCCAATCTCCCGCCAATGGGTCGAAGAAGCCGCCACTCGCCAGCCAGCATGTACTCCGCGCCAGCGCCCTACTCATACCGCAGCGCCACCATCGGATCCACCCGGCTCGCCCGCCGCGCCGGAATCATGCAAGCGACCGCAGCCACCGCTCCCAACAGCAGCGTCGCACCCGCCAGCAGCAGAGGATCGCGCGAACTTCCCTCCGCCCAGTTGGCGACAACCTTGTTCAGAGCCAGCGCCAACACCAGTCCCACCAGCACGCCGCCACTCAAGCTCACCACCACAGAACGAAACACAATCGTCAGCACATGTCCGCGCTGCGCCCCCAGCGCCATGCGAATGCCAAACTCATTTGTCCGCTGCACAACCGAGTAAGAGACCACGCTGTACAAACCAACGGCCGCCAATACCAGCGCCAGCACCGCAAACGCCCCAAACAGCCAGCTAATCAAATTTCCCTGCTCGTACTCCTGCATATGGCTGATCCAGTACTCCAGATCCTGCGGATTGCCCGCCACCTGCTGATCCCGGTCGACCGCCACAATCTGCGTCTGAATCGCATGCAACAGCGTCAACGGAGGCGCATTCGTCTTTACCAGCACCTGCGTCCACATCCGCATCGACAGCGTGAATGGAATAAACACCTCCGGCAAAATCGGCTTGCGCAACCCGTCATCCCGCTTGTCTTGAATGATGCCCACAATCCGCAGCCATCCATCCGCCCCCGGAGCTACCAGCGCAAAAGGAGGTTCATTCCGCATCGGCGTCTTGAGCGACCGGCCCAGCGCATCGCCCTTGGGAAAATACTTCCGCGCAAAGCTCTCATTGACCACTGCCACGGCATCGCCGCGCCGGTTTTCCGCATCATCCCAGATCCGTCCCTGCGCCATCCCAATTCGCAGCACCGGAAAATATCCTGGGCTCACAAAGTTCAGCCGTCCCGTCCGCTCCTGCGAAGCCGGTTCGCCCAGGACCTCAAACTTCGTATTGAAGCCATTGTCCGGCGGCGTAGCATTGGACGAGATCGCCGCCATCTCTACACCAGGCACCGTCGCCACCCGTGCACGCAACTGCTCAAAGTAGTTTGCCCGCTCCGCCCACGTCTTGTACGTGTTCTCATGCACCGGAATGCCCACCGACATCACGTTATGCGGGTCGTACCCCAGAGGCGTATGCATCAGCCTTAGAAATCCCTCAACCGCCGCTCCCGCTCCAGCCAGCATCAGCAGCGTCAGCGCAATCTGCCCCGCAATCAGCGAATCCAGCGTCCGCCGTCCGCGCACGCTCCCCGCCACCTTGCGCGTTCCCGACTGCATCACCTGGCTCACCTCAGGGCGCGAAATCTGCAACGCCGGCCACAGCCCAAACACCACTCCAGTAAAGATGGCTACACCTACGCTGAAACCAAGCACCGCCAGGTTGATGTGAATCGCCGCCTCGTGCGGAAACGAATTCGCCGGCAGCCACGCCACAATCTTCGTCAGCGACACATAGGCCAGCCCCACGCCCAGCGCCGCGCCTGTGAGCGAAAGCAGCAACGACTCATTCAGCAATTGCATGATCATCCGCCGCCGCGTCGCCCCAATCGCCGAGCGAATCGCAAACTCATGCTGCCGCGCAGTCCCCCGCGCCAGCAGCAAGATCGACACATTTCCGCACCCAATCGCCAGCAGCAGGCCTACAGCGCAAAACAGCAGCGCCAGCGTCCCACCCAGTTGCTCCAGGAACTGGTCATTCAGCCCGCGCGCATCCACCTTGAACGCGCCCTGCGGAAAATGATTTGGCGACTCCTTCTGAAACTGCTGCAACAGCGGCAACAGCGCCGCATCCGCCTGCGCATGCGTCACTCCAGGCTTCAACCGCGCCTCGACGTCGAAGGCGTGATTCGGATCGAGCGCGATCTTCTGCGGCACATACACATCCGCGTCGTCCCAGGTAAATCGCGGCGCAGCCACGCCCACAATCGTGTAATCCTTATGCACCATTTGCAGCGTGCGCCCAATCACCGACGCATCCGAGTTATAAAAACGCCGCCAGAACTTATAACTCAGCACCACCACCGGCTGCGGATCGTGCCCATCGATCGCATCTGAAGGCTGCAACCCACGCCCCAGCGCCGCCGGAACCCCAAAGAAGTTAAAAGCATTCGACGAGAAGAAATCAGCTTCCACATCCTCCGGAACATCGTGCCCGGTTACCGTAAGACTCCAGTTATCGGCAATAAACGCATCCTCAATCACCGGCGACTTGCGCAGTTGCTGCCACTGCCCCGCCGTCACCCCAAAGCCATCCCTCTGCCCCGATGCATTCACCAAATTCAGATGCACCATGCGGTCCGGATTCGCATATGGATAAGGGTCCACCAAAATGCCGTAAATGACGCTGAAAACAGCCGTAGTAGCGCCAATTCCCAGCGCCAGCGAAAGAATCGCGGTGAACGTAAACCCCGGCGACTTGCGCAACTGCCGCAGCGCATACCGAATATCCTGCACCAAACCCCGCATAGAACCCTCCCCAAGCAAGAGTGGACCAGCATCGATATCTGCACTCAAAGCGCCAATCCGCAGCCCTCATGAAAGCCAATCAATTCAATCCTCTACACCACTCTCTCTCAATCGATTCACTTCAAAACCTGTCCAAAAACGTCTTCCCCCGTCCGCAAATGGACAATAGAACCCCCGAGACAAGAACGTCTTTGCTTTTCTTGTCTGTCATTGCCGCAGGGAATTTGCTTTAACATTTTTCAGCGTAAGAGGGAGCAAAGAAGAATCAATGGGAAAGATCCAAGGCGCGGCCCGTCTGCGGCTCACGGCAACTTGTTCGATTGCCCTGTTTCGAACGGTAGCGACAGCAGCTTTTTCACGAGACCCGAAAGACGATCGATGTCCTTTGATAAGTCACGTCCTAGCGCTTTCGAATCCTCACGCTCTCTACCTTCGGCAACGAGATACGCGGCGTTCATCATGCTTTGCAGAGGATTATTGATTTCATGGGCAAGCTCGTTCGCCATCTGTGCCGCGGCTGCGGCTCGTTCCTGAACGATGAGCCGAGCCTGCTGCTTCTGATGTCTGTAGCCCATCGCCGCAAAGTCCGCCAGCATGGTCATCAAACGCGCATCATTCTCATCAAAGGCTTCCGTCCGGCCATGGGCCATGACGAAAATCGTTCCACGCGTGTCTTCCGTCTTCCACGGAAGCAAGATGCCGTCTGTCACAAGCGGCGCCTCGACGCCAAGAATATCGAAAAACTTCTTGGAAACCGTAAAGTGCTGCGCGTGTCCACGCTCTAAACACAGACCGCACGCGCTAGGGTAGCGCGGCAAGATCGCATTCAGAAAGCCGGAATAATCCCCCGCCGTAGCAATCCAGTGGTAAAACTCGGTGTCGCTGCCATCCTCTTTCTCAATGCTGATGCCGGAGCTGTCCGCCCCACACAGATCGACCGCTGCGCTTACCAGCTCCTGCAGAATCGTGTCCGGCTTCTCCACCAACGCTCGGGACAACCGCTGAAGGCCAGCCATCTGCATAGCGATGTCGCGCGTATGAAGATTCCGGGTTGCAAACGCTGCATCACTCCTCAAATCGAGGACTTCTAAACCAGTTTCTTCAACGAAGATTCCCATGGGTGTCTCATTATGGAGCTTATGGAACGTGCACACAAGCGGCGTCCATGAGAAAGCGGCCGGATAAAGAGATTGGCCGACTCCAAATCATCGTCGCGATGGAGATTGTCATAGGTCTCGGCGCGCGTACCCGGAAAAATCGACCGGGTAAGAATTACCGATCCGGGAAGAGAATTCCACCCATCTCTGCCCTCGGCAGCAAACCCCATCTCGCCCGTCCCAACGCCAACCAGTGCCAAGTCAACCGCTTGGACTTAAGACTGCCAAAGATTCCCACTTTGGCACGCCGCTTGCTCACTCCTTCGAAACTCGTACCCGCATCTCGGCCCGTGGGCTCGCGCATGCGGAAGCGAGAATCAACGGAGGATCCTTCATGAACAAACGCCCAGCGCTCGCAACGGCCATCTTCGCCGTGGCGAGCTTCCCCCTCTTGGCGCAGCAGTCATCCCCGGCCACCCAACCAGCCATGCAACAGTCGAGCCCAGCCGCTCAACAGGAACCCTCCCAAAGCGCTCCTGCCACTCCATCCCAAACCGCGGACGCTGCCTCGCAATCCTCCGCTCCACTCCAGTTAAGTCCAGTCCAAGGTGAACTGGTCTCGAAACTGGACACCAAGACCGCCAAGACCGGCGACAACATCATCGTCCAGACGAAATCGTCCGTGAAAATAGCCGATGGGACCGACATCCCCAAGGGATCGAAGCTGGTAGGCCACGTGGTAGCTGTGAAGCCAAGCGAAGCCGGCGCAACCTCCCAGGTCGCTCTTCAGTTTGACCACATCGAGTTAGCAGGCGGCCAGAACCTGGCGGTCCACTCGCAGATCCAGTCGATTGCACCTCCAGGTGGTGCAGCAGATGCATCCGCCTCAGCGGCTGCGCCAGCTATGAGCGCTCCCGCAGCCAGCGGCTCGCCCAGTCCCAACGCAGCAGTTGGCTCCAACCGGCCCAGCGGCGCCACGCAACCGGCAGGAGGCGAGTCAACTGCTACGACCGCACCCAGCGGCGCTCCCGCAGCTGGAACTGTCGTAGCCACAAACGGCAACATAGCCATCCAGACTACTTCCATCCCCGGTGTGCTATTGGCGAACAATGCTCCTGGACAGCAAGATCCACGGATGGCTCAAACCTCCAGCATCCTGCTGGGCGCCAAGCGAGATGTCCAGTTAGCCGGCGGCACCGAGATGGTGATCGGAGTCTCCGCAGCAGGCGGGACGCGGTAACAGCCAACTCCGTATAGCGAGCGCGGAATCCCTAGGTCTCGACTTGGAGATCTGGGATTCCGCTATTGCCCAGGATTCGCGGAAATCGAGGCGGGAATCATCTTCGTTTTCATCGGCGTAGTATGCCTTTCGCCCACATGCAGATGAACGATCTCTCCCGGCTGCGCATGCACTCGAAACAGAGCAATCTGCCCCACCATCTGCTCTGGCTGCGGATCGGAATCGATCTGCCAGCCCTTGTTCACAGGCTGCTCGACCACGAAAATTACAGGAGCGACGGCGATATTCTGTAGTACAAATTCGTGCTCCTGGACGGCCACGCGGCTGCGGTGCAGTTCATTGCCCACAATCATTTCCTCAGTGTGCTCCGAGCTATTCGGGCTTTCAATATGGCAAATTACAGGATCGCGCTCATAGCGAGCCTTCTTCTTCGCCACCAGGTCCGCAGGAGCCACCAGCAGCCGGCAATCCCCGTCCACATGAATCTCCTGCACAATCGGATAAGACGGCCGCTGCGCCCCAGCCTGCACCAAGCCCACAGCGCCGAGCACGAGAGTCGACGCAAAAAACACCGGAATTCGCCCAGTCCCAAACATGCGCAGAATTTTAGCATGCATTCGCTTTTGCACTGGGAGCTTGCTCATAATCCTCTCCAGCCATTACGCTGAAACCATGTACGAAGACTTCCACGTAACCGACCGCTGGACCGGCGAAGATCTCCACTGCCGCTGGAAGGCAAACATCGTAGCCATCGCCACCCGCCACGCCGACGCCGTAGACATCCGCTTCGACGTCAATGGCAAGCCCATGTGGATCGCGATGCCCTGCAACGCCTGGGTGGAACAGAAGCTACGCACCGGCAAAGTCATCACCGACTATCTAGCCGCTCAGACCGCCGGCCACTACCTCAAGGCCATCGTCGAAGAAGGCTATGACGCCAGCCGCCAGATGTACACCATGAGCACAGAAGAAGTCCTCGAGCACCTGGAAGCGATCCTGGCCGAAGCCCGCCAGACCCACTCCATCCCCGTCCTGCCCATCCTGGACGGCATCACACAATCCACATCCTTCGTCCCCACCCCGAGCCGCGAATAGCCGCTACTCGTGACGCAAAGCCTCCACTGGCTGGACCGAGGCAGCGCGTCTCGCAGGCAGCCAGCTCGCCGCTAGTCCCACGGCAATCAGCAGCAGTGCGCCTGAAATCAAGCTCACCGGATCGGCTGGCTGCAATCCATACAGCATCGATTTCACCGCCTGCGCCAGCACCAACGCCGCGCCAAGGCCCACAGCAATCCCGGCCAGCGAAATCCAAGTAGCTTCGCGCAAAATCATCGCCAGCACCTGACCTGGCTGCGCCCCCAGCGCCAAACGAATCCCAATCTCATTCGTCCGGTTCGCCACCGAGTACGCCATCACCCCATAGATCCCCACCGCCGCCAGTGTCAGCGCCAATATGCCAAAACCCGACGTCAGCGTGACAAAGATCCGTTCGTTCTGCGTCTCCGCATCGATCTGCTGCTGTTGCGTCCGCACCTCGATCAGCGGCAGATCCGGGTCCTCGCGCGCCACCGTCTTACGCAGCAGAGGCGCCATCGCCTCCGGCGCTGTGTGCGTCAGCATGATGTAGCTCAGATCGCCGCCCACCTCCTTCTGTTGCGCAAACGGCAAAAAGAACTGCGGCGGAGGCTCATCCCGCAGGTTGTTGTAACGCGTATCCCCGCACACACCCACAATCTGAATCCAGTCCTTGGTCCTCGCCAAACTATGCCCGTCCACATCGCCGCCATCGTCGGTGAACCGCTTCCCGATCGGGTCCTGGTTGGGAAATTTCGCCTTGGCCAGCGCGGCGTTGATGATCGCTACCTTCGCCGAAGTCGCCGTATCCTGCGGCCCAAAGGAGCGCCCCTCCAGAATCGGAATCTGCATCATCGAGAAGAAGTCCTTGCCGACCACGTTATAGTCCTGGCTGTTGTCCTTCTCCTTGTCGTAGGCCTCGCCTTCTAGTAGAAAGTCAGTCCTGGTCATATCTTCGGATACATACGTCATCCACGCCGGCGATACTGCCTCTACGCCCGGCGTGGCAGCGATCGCCTCCACCAGCCGCGTATGCAGCGCCATATCCTTGCCCGCCGGATATAGCTTCTGTGGCGCATCGATCTCCGCCAGCAGCAGATGGTCGGAGCGGAATCCAAGGTTCACCGAGTTCAAGCTGGCCAGCGTGCGCAGGAACAATCCTGCGCCAATCACCAGCAAGGTCGAGAGCGCAATCTGAAACCCAACCAGCGCCCTGCCGCCCCAGCCCTTGCGCCGCTTGGTCACCGACTGCGACGTCTCCTTCAACCCGCTGCACACCTGCGACTGAGCCGCAGCCCACGCCGGCGCCAGCCCAAAGAGAATGCCCGTCATCAGCGTGATGGCTGCGGTAAAGCCAAAGAGCTTCCAGTCGAAGTGGATACGAAAGTCGTTCCTCTCCCACGCATTCTCCGTTAGCTTGGGAATTAAGCTGCTACCGATATAACCGACCGCCAGCCCTCCCACGCCGCCTAGCGCTGCAAGGAAAATGCTCTCCACCAGCATCTGCCGCGCAATTCGCATGCGTCCGGCTCCGAGCGCCAGCCGCACCGACATCTCCCGCTGCCGCTGCGAGCCCCGCGCCAGCATCAGGTTCGCAATATTCGCGCACGCCAGCAACAGCACAAAGCCCACCATCGTCAGCAGCACCGCCATCGGCTTGGCAAACTCTGCCTGCTGATGAAAGAGCCCCCGGCTGCCATCCCGCAGATCCATCCGCGGCGGCTCTTCATTCGGCCGCACCGGCATCGTCGCCCGCACCACGGCGCTTAGCTGTCCATCCAGCGCCGACTGCGCTGCGGTATCGGAGACATCCGCCCACGCGCGCCCCATCACATTCACCCACCATTGCTTGGTTTCGTTCAGCAGCGAGCCGGTCGCCCCGCGCGGCAGCACCAGCGGTTGCATGCTCATCGGCACAAACAGGTCGGGCGATTGCAGCGTGCCTTTGGCCCCAGTAAACCCCTTGGGATTCACGCCCACAATCGTCAGCGCAACCTCATTGACCTTGATCACCTTGCCCACTGCAGCCGGAGAGCCGCCAAACTCCCGCTGCCAAAGCCCATAGCTGATCACCGCCACTGGTCCCTGCCCAGGCCCAGCATCGTCCGAAGGCGCAATCACCCGCCCCAGCAGCGGCCTCACCTCAAGCACACCGTAGTAGTTGCCGGAAACCAGTTCCACCTGCGCCTGCTCTGCTTTGCCTTCAATCGTCGCGTTCATCCCCGTTTCTTTGAACGCAAACAGATCCTGCATCAGCCGATTTTGCGCCCGCAGTTGCAGATAAACCGGATACGAGAACGCATTCGCGCTCACAAAGCCACCCGGCAGCGGAGAATAATCTCCCCACAGGTGATGCACTGCCACACGCTGCTCGGAACCGGTCCACGCCAGCAGCCGCAAATCCGCAGCGTGCGGCACCGCCAGCCGCTCATAGAGCAACTGCTTAGCCAGCGAAAAGATCGTCGTATTCGCCCCAATCGCGAGCGCCAGAGAAATCGCGGCTACGGCTGTAAATCCAACACTGCGCCTCAGCCGCCGCGATGCATAGCGAAGATCCGCCCCAAGGTCATCCCACAGCCGTAATCCCAGCGAAGCCCGCATTTCATCCTTATGCACCACCGTTGAGCCGAGCGCAACCCGTGCGCGCCGCGTGGCTTCCGCTGACGAATATCCCGCGCGCATCAGGTCCGCCGTCAAGCTCTCAAGATGATTCGCCAACTCCGCTTCCATCTCAGTCTCAAGCCGGTTGCGCTGCGAGATCGCGCGAAACCAAGACCTGGGCTGTGCAACAAATCGCACCAGCAAACGATACAAAGCCTTCATGCTTCCTCCCAGAAAATCGCGCCTATCTGTGCGGACATCAGCTGCCTCTACTCATGCCTAAGCGCATCCATAGGCTGCACCGAAGCCGCACGTCGAGCCGGAAGCCAACTCGCCGCCAGCGCAACGGCGATCAGCAATCCCGCACCCGCCATCAGACTCACCGGGTCCGAAGGCTGCAATCCGTAGAGCATCGACCGCACCAGCCGCGCCAGCAACAGCGCCGCAATCAACCCAACAGCAATTCCTCCCAGCGAAATCCACGCAGCCTCGCTCAAAATCATCCCCAGCACCTGCCTCGGAAGCGCCCCCAAAGCCAGCCGTATCCCAATCTCATTGGTCCGCTGGGCCACCGAGTACGCCATGATCCCGTAAACCCCAACCGAGGCCAGCGCCAATGCGAGCAAGCCAAAGCCCGAAGTGAGCGCGACAAACATCCGCTCCTGTTGCATATCCGCCTGGATCTGCTGCTGTTGTGTGCGCACGTTGATGAGCGGCAGATTGCGGTCTGCTCGTTGCACCGCACGACGCAATGCAGGAAAGATGGACTTGGCGTCCACTTGGGTACGTATCTCGTAAGTCATGCTGCCCACACCGGGCCATTGCACGTAGGGAAGAAAGAACTGCGGCGGAAGTGTGTCTCGCAAGCTGCTGAAATGAGTGTCCGCGCTGATGCCGACAATCTGTACCCAGCCTCCGGAGTTACTATCGGAAGGGTGCATACCCACACGAAAACGCTTGCCCAGCGGATTCTGTCCCGAAAACCGGAGGCGGGCCAGGCTGGCGTTAATGACGGCTACATGAGCCGATGTAGGCGTATCTTGGGGTCCGAAGCCACGCCCGGCAAGGATGGGAATCTGCAAAGTAGGAAAGAAATCGTTGCCGACGTCGACGACGTACTGCATCTGCGAGCCGTCGTTCTTATCTGCCTCGCCTTCAGGAACAAAAAACGTCTGTCCGATTTCGCCAGCGATGTACGGATACGCAGCAGCCGCGACGGATTCCACGCCAGGAATCGCAGCAATCTCTCGCTCCAGTTGCTGATGCAGCTGTATATCTTTGCCCAGAGGATATTGCTGCGACGTGGGACGAACTTCGGCCAGCAAGAGATGATCCGTGCGAAAGCCAACATCCACAGCATTGAGACCCGCCAGAGTACGCAAGAACAATCCAGCTCCCACCACCAGCAGCGTCGAGAGCGCAATCTGGAAACCGACCAGAGACTTACCTCCCCATCCCTTGCGGCGGCGTGTCACCGACGTAGCCGACTTCTTCAGGCCGGCATTCACCTCGGAGCGAGCCGCAATCCACGCAGGCGCCAGGCCGAAAAGCACACCCGTAAGCAGCGTGATCGCAGCAGTGAAGGCGAAGACCTCCCAATCGAAGTGGATCTGCAACCGGCCGTGCTCCCACGGGCTCTGCATGAGTTTGGGAATCCGCAATCCACCTATGTATCCGACTGCCAAACCCGCCACGCCGCCCAGAAAGGCCAACAGCAGGCTCTCCACCAGCATCTGCCGCAGCAAGCGAGCGCGGCCTGCGCCCAAGGCGATGCGCACGGAGATTTCACGTTGCCGCTGCGCGCCGCGAGCCAGCATCAGATTGGCAATATTCGCGCAGGCCAGCAACAGCACAAAGCCTGCCAACGTAAGCAGGACAGCCATCGGCTTGGCGAACTCATCCTGCGATGGGAAAAGGCCGCGGCTGCCGTCACGCAGTTGCAATTGCGGAGGCTCCTCGCCCGTCTGGCCCGGCATCGTGGCGCGAACGATTGCTTTGAACTGCGCGTCCAGGACGCTTTGCACGGATGCATCTGAAACGTCCGGCCGCAAACGCCCCATCACATTCACCCACCATGTGTCGGTATCGGTCAGCAGTGTTCCCGCGCTCCCGTGCGGCGAAATCACCGGCTGCATACCGAGCGGCACAAACAAATCGGGCGACTGCTGAAAGCCGCTTACCCCAGAAAAACCGTGCGGATTCACACCCACGATGAGAAAGGTCGTACCGTTCATTTGGATGGTCTGGCCGAGAACGGCCGTCGATCTGCCAAAGACACGCAGCCAGAAGTCATCGCTCAAAACCGCAACTGGTGCACTGTTCGCGCCCGCGTCGTCCAAGCCCTGGATCACGCGTCCTAACTGCGGTCCCACTCCAAGCGCAGCATAGTAGTTAGCGGAAACCATCTCCACTGAGACCTGCTGCGCATTACCTTGGACGATGGCGTTTGCGCCGGCTCGCTTGGTTGCGAAGAGATCCTCAAAGAGGCGGTTTTGCTTTCGCAATTGTTCGTATGCAGGATAGGAAAATCCGGAGCTGCCGACATGCCCGGCGGGCAGTTGGTTGTAGTCCCCCCAAACGCCACGCATGAGGCCCGTTTTCGCACTCCAGGCCAATATGCGGAGATTGGCCGGATTCGGCACCGCGAACCGCTCGTAGAGCACCTGCTTCGCTACCGAAAAGATGGCTGTATTCGCGCCTATCGCTAACGCCAGCGAGACGACTGCAATGGTTGTGAAGATAACGCTTCGGCGTAGACGTCGGCACGCATAACGCAGGTCGGCGATCAATCCGTCCCACCACCGCAATCCCAGCGAAGCGCGCATACCATCCTTATGCACCACCGCAGACCCTAACTCCACACGCGCCCTCCGTGCAGCCTCCGCAGGCGGGTATCCCGCACGCACCAGGTCCGCCGCCAGGCTCTCGAGATGCAAGGCCAGCTCCGCCTCCATCTCAGCCTCAAGACGACTGCGCTGACTCATCGCCCAAAACCAAGACCTCGGCTGAGCCAGCATTCGCGTTAGAAGCAGATAGAGCCGCTTCATGCGCCCTCCGGCTGGGTCAGCAGAATTGCGCCCATGGTGCCAACCATGCGATTCCACTTCTCCGTTTCTTCCTCGAGCCGCAATCGTCCCGCAGTCGTGAGCCGGTAAAATTTCGCCTTGCGATTGTTTTCGCTCTCACCCCAGTCACTGGCAATCGCTCCTTGATGCTCAAGCCGGTAGAGCGCCGGGTAAAGTGACCCTTGCTGGATCACCAGCGCCTGCCCAGAAATCTGCTGAATCCGCAGCAAAACCCCATACCCATGCAGCGGCCCCAATGAAACCGCCTTTAAAATCAGCAAATCCAGCGTCCCCTGCAAAAGATCCAGCTGCTTGTCATCGCCCACGAAATGCTCTCCTAGACAATCTAACTAAGACCGTCTAGGAGAGCATAGCGAGCCTCTCCTAGATTGTCAAGGAGAGGCGTCTTGGAATTTTCTATTTTTTGCGCATCCAAGCAGGCGCCCGACAGAGCGGGTCGCCAATCACCACATCTTCCCAGCCCACAAACCGCGAGGCCGCATAGAAGCTTTCCGCCAGCGTGAACCCTGAGGTATATCGCTCCATCGCCAGGGAAGGTGAAGCAATCGCCTGCAGCAACGGCTCGTCCGTATACCCCTTCACGCCAGTAATGCCATGAGCAATCAGGTCCGTGATGAGAGACTGCCCGCCCGTGGTCGGGAGAAATGTCCGCGCGCTGGTCGAAACCGCCGTATCTCCAATGGCGCCGGGGGCAAAGGTAAGCGATTCGTAAGCTTTCTTGTTGTACTTGGCGTCATTGCTGCCCCATGAGAAATATCCCAGCAGGTTCGAGCGGTCGCCGACAAACGCTTCGTCTCGATCCAACTCCGTCGGAACCTTGCGTGCAATCAGCAGATCCCCGGCCTTCACCATATCCGCGTTCCAGGAGCCGTAGTCTGATTCGTCCGGAATCGGCCCTGTCACCGCCAAAGGCTGGCCGGCCACATCGGTGCTCTTGAACTTGAAGATCGGCTGCACATCCAGCAGTACCTTGCCGCCATGCACGTCGATACGCTTTTCCGCTTCCGCAGCAAGCGACCGCGTCACCAGCGCCTCCGCATCTGCCTGCGTGTAGCCATCGAGCCGCGTTACCAGATAACCGCCGAACTTCGCATGGCTGAATGGCTCGTTTTTGTTCCAATAGCGATTCAACCAGCCAAACCCATCCGCGCCAGACCCATGAATGCTGATCTTCACCGCACCGGGAATCGAAGGATAATCCACTGCGGCAAGATAGCTGTCTACGGAGGGATGAAGATTGCCTGTCGTATGCTCATCCCGCGAACCCGTCTCGCCGCCATCAATCCGAATCGGCACTCCCTTGGTCAGCACGATGAAATTGATCTCAGCATGATGCGTGAGAAACTCCGCAACCGGCGCGGCAATTTCACGCTTGTAATCGGCCAGCGGAATCGTCTCATTCGCCGTGCTGACAGCAGAATCCGAGCAATGAATGACAACTTCCTTAGTCACGTCGCGTTTAGCTGCATAGTCCTTGGCAATCGCCGTAGAAATCGGACTGTTCGCGTTATAAACAAGCAAGACTTCAGCTGGATTATGAGTTGCACGTTCGGAGGCATGGACTGCCTCGAAACAATTGGGCAAAAACAAATACACGCATGCCAACAAGGCACACGTGCTCAAGAGCTTCTTGGAAAGAGACCAACAAATCATGGATATTTCCTCGGCCGATCGATCTCAAGAAGGGTAAATCAATCGTGGCCGTAGTAGACGCACCCGCTCGTACAAGTCTCTTGAACGACGATCTTGCTCAGCAACGGTAAGGCAGGTTTTAATTCTTCCCAAATCCATCGCGCCAAGTTCTCACTGGTAGGATTCTCAAGGCCCAGCACTTCATTCAAACAATAGTGATCGATCCGCTCCTCAATCGGCGCAAACGCCGCCTTGATCTCTGCAAAATCCATCACCCACCCCAACTGCGGATCGACGGGACCCGCGACATACACCTGGATCTGAAAGCTGTGCCCATGCATCCGCCCGCACTTGTGTCCCGGTGGAACATTCGGCAGCCAGTGCGCGGCCTCAATCGAGAAATGCTTAAATATCTCCATAGCCACTCCTATGGAATCCCCAGGAATTTATGCGTCTGCAGACTCAGCCGCCACGCAGGATCCTCCATGCAATAACGAACCGCCAACTGCGTGTTGAGAATCTGATTCGGCCCATCCATCGGCTGCAAAAAGAAATTCCGAAAGGAAAGACCCAGCAACTCCGCGGGATCGAAGTCGGCCTGCGGAAATACCAGCTTCAATTCATCGCCGCTCTGCTGAATCAGTTCCGTGCCAGCCTTCGGACTGACACAAATCCAGTCAATGCCTGATGGAGCCTTCACCGTTCCGTTAGTCTCAACAGCAATCTCAAAATGGAGCGAGTGTAAAGCGTCGATCAAAGCAGCATCGATCTGCAACAGAGGCTCACCGCCAGTGCAAACTACGAACTTTCGGCTCCGGCTCCCGCTCTCCGAGTCTGGATGGACAGGATTGGCAGGCCAGGCACGATCGATAGCCGCAGCAAGTTCCTCTACAGAAGCAAACTTCCCACCGCCAACCCCGTCCACTCCCACAAAATCCGTATCGCAAAATCTACAAGCCGCCGTCGCTCGATCGCTTTCACGCCCAGACCAGAGATTGCAGCCAGAGAAGCGGCAAAAGACAGCAGGCCGCCCTGCATGGGCGCCTTCCCCTTGCAGCGTGTAGAAAATCTCTTTGACAGCGTAGCTCATTTATCAATACGGATTTGGGTTCGGGGTAAAAAGTAGCGTTGAATCAAAAGTTAGTGAGAAACACAAAAGGCCAGTCCGCAATGGACTGGCCTTCGTGTTGATGATTATGCCGGCGATCACCTAATCTCCCACACAGTTACCCGTGCAGTACCATCGGCCCAGCGAGGCTTAACTTCCGTGTTCGGGATGGGAACGGGTGATCCCTCGCGGTATGGTCACCGGCAAACTTGATGGCGCTTGGCAGGTGGTTCCCTGCAGCCAGGGACTCTGATCGGCTTGCATACAGACTGTTTCTTCTTGCTCGCAAGCCCAGGTCCAAACAGCAAACTGGCGCCAAAAATTTTGGGACTCAAACAAAAATTGATTGGGTGTTACAAGACATGTTTTGAAGTATGTCCTCAAGAAGAAACTCAAGTGCAGTTGATACTGCGCGGAGTTAATTCTATGGACAAGCCGAACGGGCGATTAGTACTGGTAAGCTACACGCATTACTGCGCTTCCACCTCCAGCCTATCAACCAGGTGGTCTTCCTGGGCCCTTCAGGGAAATCTCATCTTGGAGCGTGCTTCCCGCTTATATGCATTCAGCGGTTATCACAACCGAACTTCGCTACCCAGCCGTGCCTTTGGCAAGACAACTGGAACACAAGAGGTTCGTCCATCCCGGTCCTCTCGTACTAAGGACAGCCCTCCTCAAATTTCCTACGCCCACAGCAGATAGGGACCGAACTGTCTCGCGACGTTCTGAACCCAGCTCACGTACCGCTTTAATAGGCGAACAGCCTAACCCTTGGAACCTTCTACAGCTCCAGGATGCGATGAGCCGACATCGAGGTGCCAAACCGAAGCGTCGATATGAACTCTTGGCTTCGATCAGCCTGTTATCCCCGGCGTACCTTTTATCCGTTGAGCGATGGCCCTTCCATACAGAACCACCGGATCACTAAAGCCTGCTTTCGCACCTGCTCGACTTGTAGGTCTCACAGTTAACCACTCTTATGCTTTTGCACTCGACGACTGATTTCCAAACAGTCTGAGAGTAGCTTCGCGCGCCTCCGTTACATTTTGGGAGGCGACCGCCCCAGTCAAACTACCCGCCTAACTATGTCCCTCTCCCGGATCACGGGAGGAGGTTAGGATCACAACACTCACAGGGTGGTATCTCACCGTTGGCTCCATCGAATCCGAGAATCCGATATCAAAGCCTCCCACCTATCCTGCGCAGTAAGAGTCATAACCCATAGTTAAGGTGTAGTAAAGGTGCACGGGGTCTTTCCGTCTAGCTGCGGGTAACCGGCATCTTCACCGGTACTACAAATTCGCCGAGCAACTCGTTAAGACAGTCGTACGATCGTTACGCCATTCGTGCAGGTCGGAACTTACCCGACAAGGAATTTCGCTACCTTAGGACCGTTATAGTTACGGCCGCCGTTCACCGGGGCTTCAATTCAAAGCTTCGCTTGCGCTAACCTCTCCTTTTAACCTTCCGGCACCGGGCAGGCGTCAGCCCCTATACGTCGTTTTCGACTTAGCAGAGACCTGTGTTTTTGTTAAACAGTCGCCGTACGCGCTTCACTGCGACCCTCCTTACGGAGGGCGATCCTTCTCCCGAAGTTACGGATCTAATTTGCCGAGTTCCTTAACGAGCTTTCACTCGAGCGCCTGTGGATATTCTCCTCGTCTACCTGTGTCGGTTTGGGGTACGGTTCCCTTTGTTCTCCTTAGAGGATTTTCTTGGCAGCGTGGAATCATCATCTTAGCCCCAAAAGGGACTGCTTTATGCCTCAGTGTTAAGCCCCGACGGATTTGCCTATCGGAACCACCTTACGCATATCGACCGCTATAGCCATAGAGCGGCATGATTATCCTTCTGCGTCACCCCATCGTCAAACGAACATTGGGAGGTCCGGAATATTAACCGGATGTCCATCATCTACGCCTTTCGGCCTCGACTTAGGGACCGCCTAACCCTGAGCGGATTAACCTTCCTCAGGAAACCTTAGACTTTCGGCGCGAAGGGTTCTCACCTTCGTTATCGCTACTTATGCCGGCAGGGTCTCTTCTCAACGCTCCACATGTCCTCTCGGTCATGCTTCGCCGCGGTTGAGAATGCTCTCCTACCACGCACACCTCAAAGGTGTGCATCCGCTGCTTCGGTGTACAGTTTTAGCCCCGTTGTATTGTCGGCACCGGACCGCTTGACCAGTGAGCTATTACGCTTTCTTTAAAGGATGGCTGCTTCTAAGCCAACCTCCTGGCTGTCTGAGCGTTCCGACTTCCTTTCCCACTTAACTGTAACTTGGGGACCTTAGCAGGCGGTCTGGGCTGTTTCCCTCTCGACAATGAAGCTTAGCCCCCACTGTCTGACTCCCGGACTGGTTGTCACTGGCATTCGTAGTTTGGTTGGATTCAGTAAGCCGGAAAGCCCCCTAGTCCATCCATATCTCTACCACCAGTGCAAATCATCCGAGGCTAGCCCTAAAGCTATTTCGGAGAGAACGAGCTATCACGGAATTTGATTAGCCTTTCACCCCTACCCACAGCTCATCCGAGCTTTTTTCAACAAACACCGGTTCGGTCCTCCAGTGGGTGTTACCCCACCTTCAACCTGGCCATGGGTAGATCATCCCGCTTCGCGTCTATTCCTGCCAACTGAACGCCCTGTTCAGACTCGCTTTCGCTTCGGCTCGCTTACGCTTAACCTTGCTGACAAGAATAACTAGCCGGCTCATTATGCAATAGGCACGCGGTCAGGCATTCGCTTGCGCGCATAGCCCTCCCACTGCTTGTAGGCACACGGTTTCAGGTACTTTGTACTCCCCTCGACGGGGTGCTTTTCACCTTTCCCTCACGGTACTGGTTCACTATCGGTCAGAGACGAGTATTTAGCCTTACGGGATGGTCCCCGTGGATTCAAGCAGGGTTTCACGTGCCCCGCCTTACTCAGGTACCCGCTTCGAGTCTGGATGGATTTCGCCTACGCGCCTGTCACGCTCTATGGATCCACTTTCCAGAGGATTCGACTATCTACCAGATTGGTAACTCTACTGTTGCGGGCCCTACAACCCCGCAGATACCGAAATATCTACGGTTTGGGCTGTTGCGATTTCGCTCGCCACTACTTTCGCAATCGAGGTTTCTTTCTTTTCCTCCAGGTACTGAGATGGTTCACTTCCCTGGGTTTGCTCGTACCCGCCTATGTATTCAGCGGGCCGTTCCTGAGGATTGCTCAGGAGGGTTTCCCCATTCGGAGATCTTCGGATGTAACGCCTGTGTGCGGCTCCCCGAAGCTTATCGCAGCTTGCCACGTCCTTCTTCGCCTGTCTCTGCCAAGGCATCCACCGTGCGCCCTTAGTAGCTTGACCATAGAATTAACTCCAGCGCAGGGAGCCGAATCGCTTCGGTCCTGTTCAAAGTCAATCAGATCATTTGATCTTTTAGATCCGCCTTGAGATCGATCGCTTGCGATTCACATCGCTACGACCCTTCTCCTTAAAGACACTCTTCTTACATTGAACATTTTCCAGCAGCCACGGAAACCCCGAAAGGTTTGCCTTGACGGCCAGTCATGCTCGGCCTTGTATTACCCAATCAATTTCGTTGTCAAAGAACATGCAATGCTTCCATACAGAAGCACATGAGCCCTAGGGCTTGGAAACCAGTTGAACGGCTAAACCTGATAAACCATTCAACCTCTGTCTCCGGGTCGATGCCATTGCCCGCAAGCTATGGCGCCCAACCGGATACAGTGAATGATATTGAGGAGTGGTGGAGCTGAACGGGATCGAACCGTTGACCCCCTGCTTGCAAAGCAGGTGCTCTCCCAACTGAGCTACAGCCCCATTGCTAACTACTAGCGCTCCGGGAGCTTACAGCAGAATTGGTGGGCCTGGGTAGATTCGAACTACCGACCTCACCCTTATCAGGGGTGCGCTCTAACCAACTGAGCTACAGGCCCCAATTTGAGTCACAGTCTGAGTCGCACTCCAGGGCGATTACTTCCTCATCCATTCAAAAAGGTTTCGAGGACAAGGTTGAACGTGCGGATCAGCTACGCCGATCGTGACCATCGTGGAAGACAAATCAGTCAGAGAAGGCCTGAACCGGACTCTCCGGAGCCATGTCTTTCAACATTGCCCAGGAGGTTGTGTGGCCGCCACATTCTACGTCTCGCGACGTTCCGCCTAAGCGGAAGGAATGTAAGCGCCACAGCGTTCTCTCTTAGAAAGGAGGTGATCCAGCCGCAGGTTCTCCTACGGCTACCTTGTTACGACTTCACCCCAATCATGAATTACACCTTGGACGGCTGCCTCTCTTGCGAGTTAGCCCACCGGCTTCTAGTGCAACCCACTTTCGTGATGTGACGGGCGGTGTGTACAAGGCCCGGGAACGTATTCACCGTGGCATTCTGATCCACGATTACTAGCGATTCCAGCTTCACGCAGTCGAGTTGCAGACTGCGATCCGAACTGAGGCCGGCTTTTTCCGATTAGCTCCACCTCGCGGCTTTGCGACGGTTTGTACCGGCCATTGTAGCACGTGTGTAGCCCTGGACATAAAGGCCATGAGGACTTGACGTCATCCCCACCTTCCTCCCCGTTATCCGAGGCGGTTCCGCCAGAGTGCTCAACTAAATGGTAGCAACTGGAGGTAAGGGTTGCGCTCGTTGCGGGACTTAACCCAACATCTCACGACACGAGCTGACGACAGCCATGCAGCACCTATATACAGGCCCATTGCTGGGCGCCGATGTTTCCACCGGATTCCTGTACATTTCGAGCCCAGGTAAGGTTCTTCGCGTTGCGTCGAATTAAACCACATGCTCCACCGCTTGTGCGGGCCCCCGTCAATTCCTTTGAGTTTCAGCCTTGCGACCGTACTCCCCAGGCGGACTGTTTAACGCGTTAGCTACGGCACGGCGGGATTGGGTACCCGCCACACCAAACAGTCATCGTTTAGGGCTAGGACTACCAGGGTATCTAATCCTGTTTGCTCCCCTAGCTTTCGAGTTTCAGCGTCAGAAATGGTCCAGTGAGCCGCTTTCGCCACAGGTGTTCCTTCCGATATCTACGCATTTCACCGCTACACCGGAAATTCCACTCACCTCTCCCACCCTCAAGCCCGGCAGTTTTGTGTGCAGACTTCGGGTTGAGCCCGAAGATTTCACACACAACTTACCAAACCGCCTACACTCCCTTTACGCCCAATAATTCCGAACAACGCTTGCCCCCCTCGTATTACCGCGGCTGCTGGCACGAAGTTAGCCGGGGCTTCTTCTTCCGGTACCGTCATAATCGTCCCGATCGAAAGGAGTTTACATCCCAAGGGATTTCATCCTCCACGCGGCGTTGCTGCGTCAGGGTTTCCCCCATTGCGCAAAATTCCCCACTGCTGCCTCCCGTAGGAGTCTGGACCGTGTTTCAGTTCCAGTGTGTCCGTGCGCCCTCTCAGGCCGGATACCGATCACTGTCTTGGTGGGCCATTACCCCGCCAACTAACTAATCGGCCGCGACCCCCTCCTGAAGCGAATTGCTCCTTTGACCCGTAGGTGTTATGCGGTATTAGCTAAGGTTTCCCTCAGTTATTCCCCACTCCAGGGTAGGTTAGTCACGTGTTACTCACCCGTGCGCCACTGTACTCAGGACCGAAGTCCCTTTCTCGTTCGACTTGCATGTGTTAGGCACGCCGCCAGCGTTGATTCTGAGCCAGGATCAAACTCTCGTTTGAAACTGTTCACTAGATCTAGGCGACGGAGGTCGACCTGATCTAGCAGCACCACGGAGTAAATCCGTGATGACTTATGTTGTGAGAAGATTCAAGCCAAAGCTGCTTGTCTTCATCACGACTGGCACGTTCAACCTGTTGTCAAAGATCCTTACAGCCCTCCGCCTAAGCGGTGCCGTTTGGATCGAGGCCGATATCGCTATCGGTTGTCCTCGAACTTGTGCGCCGATTTCTACTCCGATTCGCTTTTGCGTCATCGTTTCGTCGTCGTTAGCGCCTTTCCCAGCTTACCGATTGTTCATCCTTCTGTCAACCTCTTTGTTTTCACTCTCATATCGAGCCGCTCATCGTCATTGATAGCGGTTGCAACTCGAAGAGCGAAAACTCCAGGCGACCAGTGAACCGGCTTCCGCGAAATCGCTACTGCGCAAACTTAGAAAGATCAACCAGTCCTCCAATCGAAAAGAGGCCGAGCCAATTTTGGCTCGCGAAGCACGCGACGAATCGCCTACCTCGGGTCTTGCAATGGGATTGTTCTCTGCGGGATTCCCTACAGGGGTGAGGGGCACTTGCCTCGCCTCGCCCAACGAACCGGCCTCTTTACTCCCTTTCGGGCTGGCTACCCAATCACGATTGGGCTGCTCCAAGAAGCTCCACTGCTCATAAGCAACTTTTTGAGAGTATCACTGCTCGCTCTCAAATGCAAGCCCCATAATTTCATCCATTTCTTACTGGATCGGCGGGAAAACGCTTGCCTTACGCTGCTAGTTAATTTGTATCCTACCTTGCTCCCAGCCGCTTCAGAACTGCTTGGCTTCCGGTTGCAACTTTTCGAGAATAGCAACGGACTGGCCGGAACGCAAGGGTATTCGTGTTGAAAACTCGCGATCTCTGTGGAAATGCTCCAGTTTCTGGGCAACTTTCCCAAGTCACATCTCAGGAAACCCCGCCATTCACGCGGCTTTTCGCGCATCTTGCGTTTATTTCCCCAGCGAAGACTTATTCCGCCGGCTGATGCGCAATGACTCCCAGATCGGTCAATCCATTTACAAAGAACTGCATGGCCAGCGCCACCAGCAGCAGTCCCATGATTCTGATCAAAATTCGAATCCCAGTCTCACCCAGGAAATTCCGCACCCGGCTTGCCCCGGCCAGCACGAAATAGCTCACCAGCGCAGTAAACGCGATGCAGCCCACAATCGCCGCCATCTGCCAGGCTGTCGTCACCTGCCCCACCAGCACCATGACAGAAGAAATCGCGCCCGGCCCCGCCAGCATGGGAATCCCCAGCGGTACAATCCCTGCGTCCTCTTTCGAAGCGGCCTCTTCGGTATCCCCTGTCGCCTCCTGCGTAGGCGACCGCTTGGCCTCCAGCATGTCCAGGCCAATCAGCAGCAGAATCAGCCCGCCGGCAATCTCAAAGGCCGGCAGCGTAATGCCAAACATGCGGAAGATCAGCCGCCCGGCAAATGCAAAGGTCGTTAGAACAATAAAGCAGGTCAGCGACCCCTTGCGGGCCATCCGCGCCCGACGCGCCGGATCGACTCCATTGGTAATTGCCAGGAAAGAAGGAATTGCCGCAAACGGATCAACCAGAAAAAAGATCGAACTCACCGCCAGCACAGAAAAACGCACATACGGCGTCGTCTGCAGCTCATGCAAAACACCCACCGCTGGATTCTCGAAGATCACTCTCCGAGGCTACCGCACCACCGGCACAAACGCCACATGCTTAGGACCGCTATTCTGCTTAGTTTTACTCGGCCTTTATCTAGATACGGAATACAGGGAACGGGCAAAGAAAGCTAGAGAATTTCCGCAAAGTTGCGAATGGCGGAATGTCCGCCGCCAGCGGATACCACCTGATTCCCTTCACGCAGAGAAAGCCGCGTCAAGCACCGAGCTTCCCGAGCAGCATCGAGCTCCCGCACCAGATCGGAAACAAAGAGTATCTCTCCCGCCGCCACACCCATAGCCGCAGCAATAGCCCGATAGCTCTCCGCAGAAGTCTTAGCCCCAACCCGCGTATCGAAGTAACCAGAAAGAAACGGTGTAAGATCCCCAGCGCTCGAATGCCGGAACAGCAGCCGCTGCGCCTCCACCGACCCCGAAGAGTAGATCGCAACCCGAGCCTCGCGCGGCGGAACGGTCCAACGCCCTAGCGCCTCCGGCACATCCGGAAAGACCGTCCCTACCAGCTCCCCAGCTTCAAACCCAGCTTTCCAGATCTTCCCTTGCAAGCTCTTCAGCGCCGTCGACTTGCGATCCCGATCCATCAGCCAGATCAGATAATCGCCCGCCGGCTCCACTCCATCGCCGCCGAACTTCGGAGCATCCGCAGCCGTCTCCGCGCGATTTTCTTGAGCCAGCGACGCCAGATCGGCCGCAACCTCCGGCTCTCCGGCATGCTCGCGCAAGTAATCCCGCAAATGCTTTCGCGCAAATGGAAAAAGTTGCTCCGAGACCAGCGAGATCGGCGAAGTCGTCCCCTCAACATCCAGCAGATAAAGCCGCGGCAGACTCATCCCCGCAGCGCATCCGCAATACTGGAACTTACCCGCTGCCCCAGATACACCGGCCCAAAGCAAAGCGGCTCGTATCCCCGGTCCACGCCCGACCCGGTGTAATGCGGAGTCCACCCAGTCGTATCCTGAAACCACCGGATCGCCCGAATGCGCCGCTCCTCGCAGAGCGTAAACCAGTGCGTCGTCCCCTCCGGCACGCGCAGCATATCTCCCGGCCCTACCTCGACCGAGAGCACCCGGTCGCCATCATGGAGAAAGAAAATCCCCCGCCCCGCCAGGATGAACCGCACCTCATCTTCGGAATGCGTATGCTCTTTATCGAAGCGCGCCAGCATCGTTTCCAGACCTGGAGTCTGAGGATTCACATCGATCACATCCGCAGTCGTATATCCGCCCAACCGCTTCATCTCGTCGATCTCAGCCTCATACGCCGCAAGCACCGCATCGGCGGAGGCATCGTCAGGCACGCGCGACAAATCCCAGCGCTCATACTCCACGCCTAGCGTTGCAAGCTCAGCGCGAATCGACTGCTCATCATGCAGCGTCTTCTCTTCCGCAGGAATCCGAACCACAGCCATCGCCAACCTCCTCCATCAGGATGCAAACCCCAGCCGCCGCGATTCCACCTCAAACAAAAATTCCAACGCCTCAAGATGCCGCCGCGCCCCGGCAATCGATTCCCCCCAAGTATAGAGCCCATGCTTGCGCAGCAAAACTCCATGCGCCTTGGGATAGCTGCGCAGCGCCGCTTCCAACTCCTTCGCCAGGCCAACATACTCCTGCGAATTCTCCAGAATCGGCACCAGCTCCCGATGCTCATGCGTGCCAACCCCAGAAAACGCCTTCAGTAGCTCATAACCCTCCAGCGGCACAGCGCCAGCGCTCGCAAAACGGTCGGAAAGCAGCGTATTCCAGATCGTATGTACGTGAAAGATTGCCCCAGTCTCCGGCCGGTCGCGGTAAATCACGCCATGCAGACTCGTCTCCGCCGAAGGCTTACCCACCCCAGCAATCACCGCGCAATCCGGACCCGCAGCGTCAGCAACGCCGATCTCCAGCAGATCCGCGGGTGCAATCGCGCCTTTATCCAGCCCGCTGGCGGTAATGAAGACGCTCCCAGGAGCCAACGCCTCATCGCGAAAGCTGAAGTTGCCCGCAGTCGCCGGAACCCACCCCCGCCGCGCACACTCATGCGCCGCCCGGCACAACGCCTCCGCCTGATCCAGCAACTCCTCATTCCAGACAACCGCTGCCATACACCATCCCCGTAACGCTGAAGGAACATTCTCTCAAACCGATCGGCCTCGGCAAGAAATCCACATCCCCGCTGCTCCCTATACTTGCCCTGGGAGCTCACCGATGCCGCCTCGTTCTACCCCTCTCGACTCCAAACTCAGCCGCCGATCCGCCCTAACCCTCCTAGCCGCCTCCGCATTCGATCTCGCCCTTCCTACGCGTCTCCGCGCCGATCTCAACCCCGACTGGACCACCCCCATGCCGCCCTTCCGCATCGCCGGCAATCTCTACTACGTGGGCAGCCGCGACTTGGCCAGTTACCTGATCGCTACTCCGCGCGGCCACTTCCTCATCAACAGCAATCTGGTCAGCTCGCCCGTCCAGATCCGCGCCAGCATCGAAAAACTCGGCTTCGGCCTGCATCAGGTTAAAACGCTGCTCATCAGCCACGCCCATTACGACCATTGCGCGGGCAGCGACCAGCTCAGGCAGCTCACCCAGGCCAAATACCTGGTAATGGATGCCGATCTTCCCGCCGTCGAGTCGGGTGGCAAAAAAGATCTCCACTTCGGGACAGAATCCGTCACGCAGTTCCCGCCCGCCAAGGTCGACCGCGCCCTGCACGACGGCGAGCAACTGACCCTCGGTGACACCGTGCTCACCGCCCACAGGACCGCCGGACACACCAAAGGCTGCACTACTTGGACTCTGACCGTTCCGGACCAGGGTCACACCTGGAACGCGGTCATCGTCGGCAGCCCCAGCGTCCTCACCGGCTACAACCTCATCGACGACAAGCAGTACCCGCAGATGGCCGCGGATTATATCCGTCAGTTCCAAACTCTCAGGTCGTTGCCCTGCGACCTATTCCTGGGCGCGCACGGCGGCTTTTTCGACTTACTATCCAAATACGACCGCCTGCAGGCATCCAAAGGCAGAGGCCCGGTCGCCCCGGCCAGCAATCCATTTCTGGACTCCGCCGGCTACCGGAGCTTCGTCGCCGATCGCCAGCAGGCCTTCGAAACCGAGCTGGCCCGGCAGCGGAAGGCCCGTCCAAGCTAGAATCTTGTCTTGATCCCACCCGACCAAGCCGCCCGAATCGACGTCATCCTCGTCTCCCCACGCAACCCGCTGAACATCGGCGCGGCGGCGCGCGCCATGGCCAACTTCGGCTTTCATCATCTGAGCATCGTCGCCCCCTACGCTCAGAACTGGATGGAAGCCAAGTCTGCCGTCGGCGCTCCCGATCTGCTCCGCGAGGCCAAAGTCTATGAAACTCTCGCCGAAGCCGTGGCTCACTGCACCCTGATTCTCGGCACCGGCTCGCTCGACCGCCGCCGGCCGGTACAGGAAATTCTGGATCTCCCCGAAGCCGCTTCGAAAATTCGCGAAACCCTGATCCAACAGCACGCCGACAAGAAACCAAACCACATTGCCCTCGTCTTCGGTTCTGAAAAACACGGCCTCACCAGCGACGATCTCTCCTGGTGCCACGCCATCGCCGTCATCGACACCTGCGAAGCGCAGCCTTCGATGAACCTCGGCCAGGCCGTCGCCGTCTGCCTCTATGAAATCTCTCGAGATCTCTCGCCTGATGTGAATACAGCCAGCGAACCAACCCAACCTGAATTCCCTAGAATCCAAGCTTCCGAAGGCTTCATGAATGGGAACAGCAGTGCGGGCAGCGCCAGTTCCGGCCAGCTCGACCGCCTCGCCGCATTGATTGAAGAGGCCATGGAAGCCGTCAACTACTCCACCCGCGGCATGAGGTCGGCCAACGGCGAAGCCCTCCGGGTACTCCTGCGCCGCCTCATGCCCAACGACGCCGACCTGCGCCGCATGATGGGACTCTTTCGCCGAATTCTCTGGCAGCTTGATCGCAGAAACGGCAAACTTTAAGAAACTTTCTCGGGAATTTGGCTCAATCCTGCTAGAGTTTCCCGCAAGGCCACTATGAATTCATTCGCAAAACTCCTCCAAGCTACTGCTCCGAATTCCGAAGACAACGCGCCCCGGCGCGAAGTCTACCCTAGCCGAACGGCGCTTTTCCTGCTCGTCCTGTTCGGCTTCCTCACGGTATCCATCCAATTGCACGGCCAGGACTTAAAGGGTCAGGACCAGCAACAGCCCCAACCGCAAGCAACTCCGTCCGCACCTGAACAGACTGCTCCAGCACAGACCACTCCAGCCGCATCAGCACCGGCGCAAACCGCTCCAGCCACAACCGAGCCTGCTGCGACTGCCCCGGCCCAGTCTGCTCCTGGTGCAACAACACCGGCGACGCAACCCGCAGCCGCGCCAGCCCCGCAACCGGAGCACGCGCAAACCGGCGAAGTCACCGAAGAAGAGCTCAAGCACTGGCTGGTAGGCAAGCAACTTTTTCTTCGCGGCGGCTACCTCGGCGATTCCCTCAGCTTCAATGAGCATGGCGCGCCCATCGGCCGTCCCACCGCCGGCTCCTACACTCTCAGTGGCATCGAAATCGAAAAAGTTCATCTGACCAAGCACAAAGTCGAGCTCGAAGGGGACCGCTATGCCCTTCACTTCCTCGGCGCTACCCCCTACGAAGACGCCGCAAAATCCGTAGAACGCGTCAAAATCACCCCCAAGAAAAAAGTGCTGCGCATCACTGTCGATCGCGAACAGCTGATTAAGCAGAAGAAATACAAAGAAAAGAAGAAATCCGGAACCAACACTTCGGCTCAGCCAGGTAAGGAGCCCGTCGCCTCGCCGGAAACCGATGTTGCCGGCGAAACTCCCGCCAAGAGCCCGGCCAGCACCACCGTCCAATCCGACCAGCTCACCGCCCAGGGAGCGGAATCCGTTACGGGCGAAGCCGCGGAGCAGCCCGGCGACCAAGCCGCCGATCAAGCCAGCGTCACCTACACCACCAATCCCGCACATGCCGCCAAGATCCTACGTGAAGCGCTGGACCGCATTTTGGCCCCGAATCTCGACGACAAGGTTCGCGCTCAGATGCCCGAGTTCTGGCAGCTCTATTACCAGGCCCAGGCCGCCGGCGTCGATTACCGGCCGCACGACCCCAACGTTTTCCGCTCCAACGCCGTGGATCAGCAGGCCAAGGTGCTCACCTCGATTGCCCCACAGTCCAATGAATTTGCCCAGGCCAGCGGCGTCTCAGGCCAGGCCCTCTACCGCGTCGTCATCGGCAGCGACGGCAATGTAGGAGAGGTCGCCGTCGAGCGCCCGATCGGCTTCGGACTCGACGAAAACGCGGTCGCGGCCATTCGCAAAGCAACCTTCCAACCGGCCGTGAAAGACGGCAAACCTGTAGCTGAGACACTCGATCTCGCGGTGCTATTCCGCATCTACTCCAAACGAACCTCCGAGTCCGCAGCCGACGACGGATCGGAAGAACCCAAGAAGCCGGTGTTGCCCGGTCCTTACAGCGCGAAACCACAATGAGCCAGCAATTCCTCAAACTCATCCAGCGCGGCGCCACGGCAGAGATCGCCGACGCCGTTGCCGCCGACCCATCTTTGCTCACCTGGCGCGACGCGCAAGGGGTATCTGCTCTGCTTTGGTCGATCTACACTGGCCAGCCCTTGGTCCGCGATTTTCTGCTCGTCGAGCTAGCCCAGGCCGCTGTTGCGCTCGATATCTTTGAGGCCGCGGCCACCGGTGATCTCCCATCGATCGGGAAGGCTCTCAGCGCCGATCCATCTTCGATACACGCCGTTTCCGGCGACGGCTGGACCGCACTGCACCTAGCCGCAGCCTTTGGAACCCCGGAAGCGGTTCGCCTGCTCCTGGAAAACGGTGCTCGCGTAGACGCGATCTCCACCAATCCTCAATCCAACCAGCCTCTGCACGCAGCCCTGGCTCTGGGACGCAACCCGGAAACTGTCCTCCTGCTTCTCCAAGTCGGAGCCGACCCCAACGCCCGCCAAACCGCCGGCTACACCGCCATCTTTTCAGCCGCAGCGGCCAACCGCCGCGATCTCGTGGAAATCCTCATCGCCCACGGTGCCGACCCGGCTGTCAAAAACGACTTCGGCCAGACCGCAGCAAGCTTCGCCCGCGAACGCGGCCATACAGAGCTGGCCGACTGGCTTGAAGCTCTGAAATCCAGCTAACTTAATATCCTGCGGATGCCTGGGAGCGATGCTCCGGGAAACGAATCACTCCGCGGTCGGCTCCCAAAGCTCCACGCGGTTCCCCTCCGGGTCCCAGAACCACGCAAACCGCCCGTAAGGAGCGTCCTCCCGCTTCGGATCGATCCTCGCCCCAGCTTCCCCTAACCGAGCCAGCACCTCGTCCAGAGCGTCTACGCGGAAGTTGATCATCGCCCGCTGCTCCGCCGCGCCAAAATACGGCGTGTCATCTGGAAAGAAGGAGAAAGTCGTCGTCCCCTGAGCCTCAGGCCCTTCGAAGCTGGTAAACCCATACTCAGATAGCGGAATGCCCAAATGTTCGTGGTACCAGCGCTGGAGCCCCTTAGGGTCCTTCGCCTTGAAGAAGACACCGCCCACCCCCACTGCCTTTGCCATCTATCACCCTCCAGATTCTTCACCCGACTCAATCAGCTCTTCCAATTTCGGTTTGTGTTTGCTCTCCCGCCCCTCGGCCTTCGGCTTTTCTTCGATCACCCGGCTCGGCTTGGGCTGACCCACTTGGTCGCGCGCATTCGACTTCACCGCTTTCGTCACCGAGAACTTCTCAATTTTTCGTTTCGTCATGGCACTCCCGAGTATGGAATACTTTGGAGCGGGAAGAAACAGCAGAACCAGGATATTTCGTCCTCAGTCAAAATGGACGGCGAAAATAACCTCCTCTTTCCTGATTCCGCTTTATCGGGAGTAGCGCCCAATGATGGAAGAACGCGATTTTTTTACCGAAACCAATGAGACGAAGACCCATACCCTGGTCTGCCCCCACTGCGGCCAGCCCAGCGAACACCAGATCAACTGGGTAGTACGGCGCAAGCGGGCGCAGTTACCGCGCAACGCCGATGAACGCGACCGGGCTCGATTCGCCAAAGCCCAGCCCTACATGGTGCGGCGCGACGACCTCGTAGCCTGCGGCAATGTCCGCTGCCGCAAGCGCTTCGAAATCACCCAGCTGCAAACCCTGGCCTTTCTCTAGAAGCGAAAACAGGAGCGCGAAACCGCATCTCGATCAGCGACTCGGGCCACGGACCTCCAGGAGGCATTTGTGTCCGCACAGCCCGGCGCCAAATCAGCCCGACCAAATTGCTCCAGCCAGATTGGTCCAAACTGGCGCCGCCGTTCCCATTCGTCCGCCATTCGGGACACCACCCCTTGCGTCCCCGCCCGGCAACCGATTTACAATCGCTAGGAAGCGCAACAAGCCTGAAGCATTTTGGAGAGAGAGACCATGGCCAATACCCTGCTGCCCGTAGAAGAACGCAACCTGACACCCGACCAGGTAGAGGCTCTGGACAAACGCCGGGACTGGGGTCTCACCCTTCAGGTCATCGCCGGCCAGTTCGCCGTTATCTGCGTCGTCCTCTCCCTTTGGGTCGGCCAGGACCTGACCTATTCGCCCGGCTGGGCTCATCCCATGGCCTACTACATGGCGGTAGCGCTCACCATCGTCTTCGTCTGCGGAGTCAGTGGCACCATTATGCGCCGTGGCACTCGGCCTATCGACTAATCGAGTTCCCGCCAGTCATAATCCGGGCCGACTTCGGCGACTCGCTCGCCGCGTCTGCGATAGCCTATAGAACATGGCGATTGTTCCTCAACTCGTCGAATCGCCGTCCGGCCAGCCCAAATCTCTCCCAGAACGCCTTCTGGACAGCCACGGCCGCCTCATCACAGACCTGCGCGTCTCCATCACCGACCGCTGCAACTACAAGTGCGTCTACTGCCGCACCGGCCAGGTAGGTGCGCAATACGCCGAGCTCTCGACCTCCGAATACCTCCGCCTGATCCGCAATTTCGTTGACCTGGGTATCGAAAAAGTGCGCCTCACCGGCGGAGAGCCTCTCCTGCGCAAAGACCTGCTGGAAATGGTCCGCGAGCTCTCCACCTGGCGCACTCCAGCCGGAAATCCACTCGATATCGCCATCACAACCAACGGGCATCTGCTCGAAAACCTAGCCAAACCCCTCAAAGAAGCCGGTCTCAGCCGCATCACCGTGAGCATGGATGCCGTGGATCAAGCCACCTTCGAGCGCGTAACCC
>Ga0364919_10139_pt1 | contig 34418 bp, 27 predicted proteins | sample SorcelJu500001C7_2_FD_206953 | JGI IMG/M metagenome (GOLD analysis project Ga0364919, IMG submission 206953) | Enriched cells from Trout Bog Lake Hypolimnion, Wisconsin, USA - BchlTB.June20.5000.01.C7 | ecosystem: Environmental > Aquatic > Freshwater > Lake > Hypolimnion/Profundal zone | place... | reverse complement strand
CCGGAGAGCATGGTGGAGAGGCCATCTCCAAGCAGGGAATTGTGGAGGCCGGGAACCTTGAGGAGATCGCGGCCGACGATGTTGCTGGTTACGAAAAGGTGTCCGATGTGTTCAGAGATCACGACCAGGGCGGCGGGAATGATGATGAGGATGGAGGCCCAATCGAAGATCGGCAAAACGGCGTGAGGAAGAGCAAAGACGGCGGCACCGTGCAAGGGAGAGAAATCCATTGTGCCGGGGGCATAGATGTTGACGATGACGGCCATGATGTATCCGGCAATCACGCCGATGAGAACGGGAATGGCGGCGAAGAATCCGCGAAAGACAAGCGAACCGAAAACCACCACGAGCAAGGTGAACATCGAGATCAGGGTAGCGGTTCCGCTGATTGCGGTGCCTTTGTAGAAGGCCATGCTGGTTGCAACCGGTGCGAGTTCGAGGCCGATGAGGGCGACGATGGGTCCCATGGCGGCGGGAGGAAGGACGATGTTGAGCCATTCGCGGCCGGCAAAGCGGATGATGAGCGATACGATGGCGAAGATGAGACCGGAGACGACGAAGCCGCCGAGAGCATGCTGGAATCCGACGCCGGGGGTTTTGGCCAGGGTGATGCAGGTAATGGTCGGAGCGATGAAGGCGAAGCTGGAACCGAGGAAGGCGGGTGCTTTGCCGCGGCAGACGAAGGTGTAGATGAGGGTTCCGATGCCGTTCATCATGAGGACGAGAGCCGGATCGATGACGGTGGTTCCGGCAGCCTGATTGAAGAGGATGGGAACCAGAACGGAAGCGCCAAACATGGCAAACAGATGCTGCAGGCTCAAGGGAATGGCCTTGAGAAAGGGAACCTTCTGGTCGACCTGAAAGGTCTCCCGCACGGGCTTAGCGGGCACCGCAGGTTGCTTGCTAGTGGAGGTAGTGGTATCGATTGCCAAGGTGAGACTCCTTGTATTTAGAGATTTCCCGTCACGCGAGTGGCTGCGACGAAACGCGCCGGCGTTCGCATTATCTGGACGAACGAGCGCGCACTGCATACGGAACGCGAAAAAAGAGAAAATGTATTGGCTCAGATTCCTCCGAATTGTACCAATCTTGGGAAGTATCGCAAGACAAAAGCTCGGGCAAAAAAAAGGTCCTATTTCCGGGAAGGAATAGGACCTTTTTTCAGGGGACTTGGTACGTTTACGTTAAAGTGCTCGTTTACGGCTCTCAGGGGTGATCGCAATGACGATGAACGAGACGACTACAATCGCCCAATAATACAAGTTCACCGGCATGAAGCTTGTTTTGTGTCCCATCAAGGCGGTAGCGATCAGCGGTGCAAAGCCACCACCAAAGACGACGCCCAGTTGCTTTGCCAATGACGATCCGCTGACGCGGACTTCGGTGGGGAAGAGTTCCGCCGTGAAGGCAGCCTCGGGCGACCACATCATGGCATGCACCAGCGCCTCTGATATCACGATGCCAATACCGAAATAAAAAACGTTCTTAAGGGCCACTAGATGGAATAGCACCGGCAAATAGCAGGCGGCGACGACCATACCCGCCAGCATAAGTGGGCGCCGACCGACTCGATCACTGAGGTGGGCATATAAGGGTACGGTGAAGAGTTTGAAAACGTTGGCGATCATCATTCCAGCGGTAAGGGCTGCTGCCGGCATCCCGAGATTTTTGGCGGCATAGGCGATGATGAAAATCGTCGATAAGTAGGCGTAGGAACTGTGCACCAAATTGATGAAGAAGCCAGATGCGGTTGCGCGCTTCCACTTCCGTAAGACCTCTCCGATGGGCAGGCGGGGAAGCTTTTTCTGTTTCTGGGCGGCGGTGAAGAGGAACGATTCATCGATGTGGGAGCGCATGTAAAGACCGATGAACACGAGCACGAAGCTGATAATAAAGGGTATGCGCCAGGCCCAGGCTTGGAAGCCTGCTTTGCCGTACGCCATGGTCAGCAGCGAAATAATAGCCGAGGCCAAGATGATTCCGGCGGGGCCGACGGCATTCATCCATGAGGCAAAGAATCCGCGGCGATTGGAAGGGGCATTCTCCAGGACCAACGCCAGCGCGCCCATGGACTCACCACCTAGGGCGAAGCCTTGCACAAAGCGCAGGAAAGTCAGACTAATCGGAGCCCAAATTCCAATGACGGCATAGGTGGGTAGCAGTCCGATCAGCGTAGTACCGATGCCCATCAGCAGCAAGGTGAGCATGAGAACGGCCCGGCGACCGATTCGATCACTGAAGTGGCCGAAGAAGATACCGCCGATTGGGCGCGCAAGGAAACCGATGGCAAAGGTGGCAAAGACGGCAATGCTACCTACCAGGGGGTCCGCCTTTGGAAAGAACGAGGCGCTGAAGACCAAGGGCGCGATGAGGGCATAGCACCAGAAGTCGTACCACTCGACCGCGGAACCGATGGAACTGGCGATAAGCAGGCGCCGGTATCCAGGGGTGATGTTCTGTGATTCTGGCGCTTGCGCCAGAGTTTCAGCTTGCGCCACAGGTACACCTTGATCAGACATAGAAATGCAAACCTCCACAGGAGCTTGAACTCAGATTGGGCTTGAATACGATGGGCGAACTTTATGGCAACTCGATGGGCATGTCAAGGTCAAAAGTTCCCTCTATCGAATGAGCGAGATAATAAGGCCGGTTGCGACAAATCGGCTGCGCGGTGTGCTTGATTTGGACGCGGAGGGCGGGTTAAAGTCGCTCCGTGGTCAGTTCAGGCGAGGGAGCTCGTCCTGCGAGGAGGGTTATGTCTAAGAAGGTTGCGATTTTGGGTGCGGCGGGTACGCTGGGCGCGTGCTCCGCCTTTACGCTGGCCACGCAGGGGTTCTGCGACGAGATTATTCTCATTCCGCATCGGCGGGAGAATCTGGTGAAGCTCTACCAGATTGACCTGGAAGGTGCAGTGTCTGGAATGAACCAGACCAAGATCTGGGTAGGCGGCAAGGAGGCTTTGCGCGAGGCCGATGTGGTGCTGGTATGCGCGGGAGCGCCGTGGCACCAGATCAGTTCGCGCATGGAACTGCTGGAAGACAGCTTACCTGTTGCGCAAGAAGTAGGAGAGTTACTGGGCCGATACGCCCGGCCTGATGCTGTGATCATCAACTTGACGAACCCGGTGGATCCCACAAACTGGCTGATGCAACGGTTGTCTGGCTTGCCGCGCGAGAGGTTTATTGGGTACTCATTCAACGATACGATTCGATTCCGGCGATTGCTGGCGATACATCTTGGGGTTCCGGGCACGGCGGTGGATGCTTGTGTGATGGGAGAGCACGGGAGCCACCAAGTGCTGCTGTTTAGTTCGGCTCGAGTCAACGGCGTGCCAGTTGCCGTCTCCGAAAAGATTCGGAGCGAAATTGTGGCGGAGATTCCCAAGATTGTTCCCCGGCTGGAAGAACTGGGACAGGGCCGCACGGTGGGCTGGACGTGTTCGATAGGAGTTGCAGCCCAGGTGAAGGCTGTGCTGGAAGATACGGGCGAGGTGTTTCCGTGTTCGGTGGTGCTAGACGGGGAATACGGCAGGCGGGACTTGAGCGCCACAGTTCCGGTTCGCCTCGGTCGCGGAGGAGTACAGGGATTTCCGAAGCTGGAATTGGATGCGGGCGAGCAGGCGCAAGTGGAGGCGTGCCTCGATTTTCTTGAGGGGACCGTACGGTCTCTGGAAGCGCGATTTCCGAAGGTGTGCCGGGCCGCCGGGGTGAGCAGTTAGCAGAGCGGTTAAGTAGAGCTTATTCGGCTCCGAGCAAAATGCCTTGCGACTGACGACTAAAGTTGGCCGCAGGGCATTTCTATTGCCGCGACGGCGAGTTATAGTTGGAGCAACGATGGCAGGCGGGGATGCCGACTTGGTTACTATAATCAGGATGTTTACCAACAATTAACATTCCCTTCATCAAGTGTGCACAGATCGAGATCAAACTCTTGAGTCAGATGTATCAATGTGTGCACTAGATTCCGTGCGGATATCTGGCAGGATAGGTAGGGAATGGACAAACGATTCGCCTCAGTTGAATTTGCGAAAGACCGGGGGCTCGAACAGCCGTTACGACAAGAGCTTATGAGCTGGCGGCCCTCCGGACGCGCGGTAGTTGCGGCGGTGTGCTATCGCCAGCAGGCTGATGGCGAAGTTGAATTCCTTTTGGTGCGAACCCGCGCCGGACGATGGACGTTTCCAAAGGGCGGAGTCGATGGCGATTCTACGGCGGCAATCGCCGCTGCACGCGAGGCTTACGAAGAGGCTGGAGTACACGGACGGGTCGAAGAGACGGCATTCACGTGGTATCTGCACCACAAGAACGCGAGCAACGCGCATACGGTAAACGCGCACCTCTGCAGAGTGCATCGGGTTGAAACTCCGGGCGAGCTTTTCCGCACCCCGCGGTGGTTCTCCGCAGAAGGGGCCAAGCGGCGCTTGCGTGAAGAGCGGCCCAGCCTGTATGCGGAGGAGTTGGAACGAGTAGTGGATCAAGCCGTGCGCCGGGTAGAAAGACGCGCTCCCCGCGCAAGCCTATCCAACCTGAACTGAGCCTGCTTCAAGCGTAAAATGAATGCTGCCGGAGGTTGTGATGGCGAAAACGGCGGCAGCGAAACCCGTGGAACGCGGCATTGCGTACTGGATGGAGCGGGCGGTCGCAGAGCGCGAGAAAGTTCGCGGAAGTTTTGATGCCGACGCGGTGCACGATCTTCGGGTGGCCCTCCGACGCTGCCGTTCGATGGCAGAAGCCTTCCAAAGCATTAATGGCGACACTACGTGGGGAAAGATGCGCAAGGCGGGTAAGGTGGTCTTTTCCGCGCTTGGCGATCTGCGCGATACCCAGGTTCTGCTGGAGTGGGTCGAACGTCTGCAGGGTGATTGCCCAGCCGTGGCGGAGAGGCTCAAAGGCCATTGCGAGCAACGCGAGACGGAGCTGAAGACTAGCGCCGCCGAGGTGGTGGACGAGTTCGATACCGAGCGTTGGCTGCAATGGGCGCAGAGGCTGGGTAAGCTTTCGCAAGGAGTGGGAGAGGCCACCGAAGCCTTCCAGGTGCTGGCGCTGGAACGCTACGAAGCGGCGCATCAGCTTCATGCAAGAGCGTTGCGAAACCGCAGCAAGACGGCGTTGCATGAGTTGCGCATTGGCATCAAGCGGCTGCGTTACATCGTGGAAAACTTTTTGCCTGCGCAGGAGCAATCGTGGGGAAAAGATCTCAGACACATTCAGGATTCGCTGGGGGAAGTGCATGATCTGGATGTGTTGTGGAGCACCGCCTGCCAGATTCAAGCCTTCACTACGTCACTCGAAAGACAAGAGTGGCAGGCTGCGGTTTCACGCGAGCGGGTGCGGCGGGTGCAGGCCTATCGCGAAAAGATGGTTGGGCGGCACTCTTTATGGCAGGAGTGGAGAAGCGAACTACCTGCGGGGGAGAAGCTGCACAGAGCAGTGCTGAGGAGATTCGAGATTTGGGCGACGAGCCTTGACCCGGATCCGGCGCATACGAAATTGGTCACGCAATTCAGCCTTGAACTCTACGATGTGCTGGAGCGAAGTGGGTTGATACCAGAGCATAGCGATGGTGCGGTCAGCCAGCGCGATCTGTTGCAACTTGCGGCGTTCACGCATGGGGTGGGGCATGGCGGACGCGACAAGGGTCACAAGGTGAGCGAGCGCCTGCTGCAAAAGTTAGAGGTGCCGCCGGGGTGGTCGGCATCGGAGTTGACGATGGCAGCGCTGGTGGTGGGCTATCATCGTGGCGCACTGCCGACCGGACAGGAAAGCTATGCAGCGCTCTCATCCGAAGATCAGCATCTGGTGGATTGCCTGGGTGGAATCCTGCGACTTGCAGATAGCCTTGACAGCGAGCACGACCAATCCGTTCGGGCGATAACAGTGGACCAGAGTGAGGGGCGCATCGACATTATTGCTGACGGCTACCTGGCTCGGAGTAAGCAGGCGGAGAAGATTGCTGCCGCACGCCACGTGTTGGAATGCGCCTTCAATACCGCCGTGCTGGTGCATGAATCAGGAGAGCAGCGGGCCGCGGTGGGCACACGCTGAGAGTCTTGTCAGCTCACAGGCTAAGTGCCTTGATGTGCTGAAAGAAAAGCCCGTACGGTCGTCCAACGAATACCAGGATAGCGATCGTTATCGAGTGGCTCCAATTTGGCGCGGCCTTCAAACATATTGCGCATGTACTGCATGCCCTGCCATGCGGGGTAAAGTTCCTTCTCCGCGGGCGAGACGTTGCGCGCGATCTTGATAATCATGCCGAGCATTCCGAGGCTTCCGGCGCGGAAGAGGCCGAAGTCCTTTCCGGTCACCTCACCGACGGCTACCGCCATTTCCCGGGCGCTGAGTTGGTCGCCGGCAATTCGCAAAAAGCGGGGAGTTGAAGGATCGAGAGCCGCGCAGGCGGTGTAGGCGGCGGTGTCGTCCATGGTGGTGAAATCCATGCGCTGGTCTGCGTTACCCCAATAGAGGACCCGCTTGAGTTTGAAGAGAATGAGCGGCATGGGACCGGTGAGGAGTTCGGCAAAGGCTCCGTTGAAGATGGTGGTGGGCGAAATCGGAGCCTGATCGAGGCGCGTGTGGAAATCGCGGCGCAGATCGAGATTGCGATTTTCTCCGGGGGGAAATTTGGTGAAATCGATGGAGTAGTCGGAGGGAATGAAGCGCGGTACCCCGACCTTGAATGCGGCATCGAGCAAAACTGTTTGCGTTTCGACAATCACATCGCGCAATCCCTGGAGGGCGGAGACGACGCAGGAGGCACCGGCGCATGCTGATGCCAGTTGGGAGGCGCTGCCGAGGTCGACAGGGGCGATGGTTGCGCCGAGCTTCTGCAGCCGCTCAATCGTATCTTGCGCAGTGCCGTGGCGAACGAGGGCGGTAACGCTGGCTCCGCGTTGGAGCAATGCTTTTGTTATGCGCCCACCGAGATTACCGGTAGCTCCCGCGACGACGATGAGTGAGTCGCTCATGGGGCTGATATTAGCGCGGAAATTCGCTTCCGACTCACCAAGAGCATATTTGTGAGGCAGAGAAAGACAATTAGTTCCAATTCCGGACTTAGTGAACTTGGGAACTGGAAGCGCTGGCGTTTGGCGAAGAGAGCGACTTCAGATACTTGATGATTTCGGCACGCTCCTCGGCCTTGGGAACATGGAAGTCCATGTTGTTGTCCTCAACGAGAGACTGGGTATCGGTGAGCCATTGTTGCAGTCGCTGCTCGTCCCAGGTGAAGTGCGAAGACTTAAGAGCGGCTGAATAATTGAAGCCGGGAGCGGTTCCCGCCGGACGTCCATAAACGCCTCGCAGGTTGGGGCCCTCTTTATTGCGCTCCAGAGAGTGGCATCCGGTGCAGCGCTTCTCAAAAAGTTGCTTGCCCTGATCTGTCGCCTCTGCCGCTCGGCTGACCTTTGGAAAGATAACCAGCGCCAGCAGCAGCAATGCAAGAGTCGTTGTGGCGAAGAGGGCTGCCGGATGGCTCAGGTGGCTCACTGCGTCGCTGTTCTTCATCGCGTTGTCCTTTCTATTAGAAGCGGTCTCATAAATGGCTTGAGGCATCTGAAGGGTTTTTCCCTCAGCGGCTAAAGCCGCGTTGAATGAGCCTTTCTTGCGGCACGACTGAAGTTGTGCCCTTTCAAAACCGCTTTATGAGACCGCCTCGGAGTGGATTCAATAGCTCGGGCGCTACTTTGCCATCTCGGCGACCAAGCGCTTTCGTTCCATCTTCGTCCAGTCTGAAATGAGCTTTCGCTCAGAGTCAGAGAGGCGCGCTTCGGGGTGCAGCAATAGGTATTGCTTCAATGGCATTTTTCCCTGGCGAAGCTGAGTGCCGATCCTCGCTAATAAATCGATGCGGTTGTCTGCGGTGTACTGCTCCCAGGCAGAAAGGTTCATGTGTTCGCGTCCCTCTTTTACGTCGTGCTCAACCAGCCACGAAGAAGGTGCAATCCTGCTGTAGAGAGGCCACCGCGTGTTATTTGAATGACAGTCGCCGCACTTCTGGACAAGCAGGGTTCGTACCGCCTCCGGAGCATCCGAGTTTGCCATGGGCGCGGTGGCGCTGGGGGAGGCAGAGCGCAGATTTCCCCACGGGTGGACAAATGACAACGCGGCGACAGCCAGCACTGCCACGCCCGCGCAGAGAGCCAGCGTTGTAGTCCGTGATCGCTTCGGGGATGGAGTCATCGGAGACGCCCTAGGCTTTCGTTTCAACGAGGCTCGCCAGGGCTGAGTCAACAATTGCGAGCTGATGACGTTGGGCGACGAAGTGCACTTCGGTCAATCCGAGGACGCTCTGTAGTTTTTCAGCCGGCACTTTCATGGGCCCAGCCGACGGTGCAGTACCGGGCGCAGGTTGCGGAAAGGCCGTGGATAACGCGGTGTGGAATGTCACGTTCCCCTCGACTTTTTGCATGACCTGATGAATGTGACCGTTGAGCACCGTGAGCGAGCCGAAGCGCTTCAGGAGGGATAGAGCCTGCTCGCTATCCGATGTGGCCCAACCCCAGTCGGGATAGACCGACCACAGGGGAATGTGGGCGAAGAGCACAAGTGGCGTGCTGCTCCCGAGTTGCGCCACATCCTGCTTGAGCCATGCAAGTTGTTCGTTGCCGAGGTGGCCCATCCCTTCAAGCTGTACCACGTTGTTGAGACCGACAAAGTGAACGCCCTTGTGGTCGAAGCTGTACCAGCCGGTTCCTTTCGAGCCTTTGCCGTAACGCTCGAGGTAGAGTTTGCCGTCGTCGACGGATGTGTCGTGCTCGCCGGGGACGTAGAAAATCTGATGCTTGGTGGTGGAAAGTACCTGATCCATGGTGTCGAACTCCGCAGGCTTGGAGGTGTGGGAGAGGTCGCCGGTATGGATGAGGAAATCGGGCACAGACGATGCCGTTCGGATCTTATCCACGGCTTTTTGCAGGGTGGCTGTGACATCGGGGTTTGCGGGCTTGGAAAAGCCGATGTGACTGTCACTGATCTGGATGAAGCTGAAGTCTGAGGCGTGCTGTTTTGGCGGGGTGGAGGCGAAGGCGCGGGAGACGGGAATGCCTCCGGCAAAGCTCCAGATGATGCCGGTGCCAGCCCACGCCATGCAGGACAAGAATCCGCGGCGGTCAATACCGTCAGAGCTTTCCGGCGACGGGTCGGCAGTTGTTTCAGGAAGGTTTTTGGTTGGGTCTGCAATAGGCTTGGTCTCGCTCATCGGCGGTCTCCTTCGAAAGCTCGAACATTTACAAGAACTGGGTTGCGCGTGATTTATTCCCGAGATGTATCGCTTTTGCCGCTAATCAGGTTTTATGGTGCTTTTGGCAAGGCGCGGAAGGAGTTATGCATCCTGGAGCCACTCCGAAAGATGAAAATGACATCTCATCTCTGGAATAATTTCTCCTTTTCTGAGTTAACCTCATTGGGCCGTGAGTGAAACGCGAATGGATTCCGGATCGTTTGAAGAGCTGGCGATGCCGCTGTTTGGCCGCATGTACAACTTTGCGCACTGGCTGACACAGGACGCCGGGGAGGCAGAGGATCTGGTACAGGAAACGTGCATGAAGGCTTTGAAGGGATTCGCTTCGTTTCGCCAGGGAACGAATTTTCGTGCGTGGATGTACAAGATTTTGCGCAATACCTTCCTGACGTCGCGAACCGGGTTGAGAGCCGCCACGGTTTCGCTGGATAGCGACGAGGATGGAATTGATGAACCGGTTGCAAGCGATACGCCGGAATCGATCCTGCTGGCGAGCGCGGACCGCGAATCAATTCAGCGCGCCCTGGAGAGGCAGTCTGTGCAGTTCCGTGAAGTGATTCTGTTGTGCGATGTGGAAGAGATGGGCTACCAGGAGATCGCCGAGACATTGGGCATTCCGATTGGTACGGTGATGTCGCGGCTTTCGCGGGCGAGGAAGGCAATGCGGCACTCGCTGGGTGATGCGCATGTAAGGGGGGCTTCCCGATGACATGCAAAGAGCTGCAAAGTAAATTGGAGCCCTACGTTGATGACGAGCTTTCTGCCGGTGAGTTGACGGAGTTTGATGCGCATTTGCGGGAGTGCGTCGGTTGCGCCACGGAGGCGCTGGGACGGCTGCAGATGAAGCGCATGACTCGGGCTGCGGCGGTGGAACGTTACTCTCCAACTCAGGAGTTTCGTCTTCAAATGGAGCAGACCATTCGCGGGAAAAGGAGAGCGGCTTGGTCCACAGTGTGGATTCCGAAGCTGGCCCTGGCTGCTGTTTTGGCCGTGCTGCTGGTGGCATCGGTAATGGTTTGGGTGGATCGCAGGGAACGAGCGCGGGCGTTTGCTGAGTTGACAGATATGCACGTGGCCACCTTGGCCAGCGCAAACCCGGTTGATGTGGTATCCACGGACCGGCACACGGTAAAGCCGTGGTTTGCGGGAAAGATTCCGTTCACATTTAACCTGCCAGAGTTGCAGAATTCTCAGTTCACGCTTGACGGTGGACGGGTGGCATATTTTCAGCACAGTCCCGGAGCTGAATTGCTCTTTAACATTCGCAAGCATCGGCTGTCTGTATTCATCTTCCAGGAACAGAGGGGGGAGATGCCATTTCCGACTGGGACATCAACTTCCACCAAGCTCGCCTTCCACATGGAGAGCTGGAGCGAAGGGGGGCTTCGCTATGTCATCGTCAGTGATGCGCCCGCTGCCGATGTGCACGCGCTGAGCGAACTGATGAGGAGTGTAGCTGGTTCGTAAGACTCCTGCCGCCTAGGGTGTTTCGCTGATCTGGAAAGGTATAAGATACGCACAGTGTGGGGTCTCTCGTCTTTTGAATGCCAGGAGAAAGTTATGAAATCATCGCTGCGGATCAGATTAATTGTTTTGGTTGCCGTTTTGGCCAGCGTCGGAGTTACGAACGCGCAGGAGCGCTTCGCCGACCCACCGGGCCGGGTGGCGCGGTTGCAGTTCATTGGAGGGCAGGTGTCCCTGCAGCCGGGCGGTGTGGATGAGTGGATAGACGCTGGCTTGAATCGGCCGCTGACCACCGCTGACCGGATCTGGACCGACATCGACGCGCGAGCAGAGTTGACGATTGGTTCGGCGGCGTTTCGGCTGGGAAGTGAGACCAGCATGACGTTGACGAATCTGAGCGACGACACGGCACAGATCGAACTCGATCAGGGCACGCTCAACCTGTCGGTGCGGTATCTGCATGATGGGGAAGTGGTGGAAGTTGACACGCCGAACGTTGCCTTTACTGTGATGCAACCGGGCGATTATCGATTTGACGTGATGCCGGACGCTGATCAGACTGCGATCCAGGTGCGGCGCGGCGACGGGCAGGCGAATGGAAGTGATGATTGGGTGGATGTGCCCAGCGGCCGGCGCTTTGTGTTTGGCCATGGGCAATCGTTGGAGTACAGGGTCTCGGCGTTAACGCGAGGCGATCAGTTTGACCGATGGAGCGACGGACGCGAACGGGAGGAGATCTCGTCTCCGTCAGCGCAATATGTTGCTCCCGGCACGGTAGGCTATGAAGCTCTGGACGGCAATGGGTACTGGCAGCCTTCGCCGATGTATGGCGCGGTGTGGTATCCGAATGTGCATCCGGGCTGGGCTCCTTATCACGAAGGGCACTGGGCCTGGGTGGAGCCGTGGGGATGGACGTGGGTGGATGACGCTCCCTGGGGCTTTGCCCCGTTCCACTATGGGCGCTGGGTGAATGATCGCGGCCGCTGGGGATGGGTTCCCGGACCTCGCGAGGCGCGTCCTGTATATGCTCCGGCGCTGGTGGCGTGGGTAGGAGGCGGCCCGGGTATTGGCGCTTCAATCGGGATCGCGGGTGGTGGAGTGGGCTGGGTGGCGCTGGGCTGGCATGATCCGTATCTGCCCTCTTACCATGTAAGCCCGGAATATGCGCGCAACGTGAACGTTTCGAACTCGCGAGTGGTTAACACGACGATCATAAACAACTACTACACGACGACTAACATCAACGAGCGGAACTCGAGAATCAATAACATTCAATACGAGAATGCGAGGGTCAACGGCGCGATGACGGCAGTTCCCCGGGCGGCGTTCTCCTCAGGCAAGCCGGTGGCGCAGGCTGCCGTCGTTATTCCCGCAGGTGCTGCAACTCGAACGAATTTTGGCGCTGCTGCCAATGTGGCGCCCACCAAAGAAGCGGTTATGGGCGGGCACGTTCCGTCAACGGCTCCGGCGCGGCTGACGGCTCCTCGGCAGGTGGTGGCTAAGACGCCTCCGCCTCCGCCTCCGGTGAGCTTCGAACAGCAACGTCCGCTGCTGGAGAAATCCAATGGTGTGCCGCTGAACTCAGCGGCGCGGGCGAATTTGAGGACAGCGAACCCAGCAGCGGTAGTGCCGGCCGGCCGGCCGACGGTCATTCCGGCAGCTGGGGCACCGGGACGCCCGACCGGGGCACCCGCGCCTTCGGGGCGTCCGTTTACCCCGACTCAGCCTGCGGCCCCGGCAATAGCACCGCATCCGGCTCCGCCTGCTGCGGCTCCGGCAATGACACCGCGTCCGGCTCCGCCTGCTGCGGCTCCGGCGGTAGCGCCGCATCCGGCTCCGCCTGCTGCGGCTCCGGCAATGGCACCGCATCCGGCTCCATCCGCTGCGGCTCCGGCAGTGGCACCGCATCCGGCTCCGCCTGCTGCGGCTCCGGCAGTGGCACCGCATCCGGCTCCGCCTGCTGCGGCTCCGGCAGTGGCTCCGCGTCCGGCTCCGCCTGCTGCGGCTCCGGCAGTGGCACCGCATCCGGCTCCGCCTGCTGCGGCTCCGGCAATGGCACCGCATCCGGCTCCACCCGCTGCGGCTCCGGCGGTAGCGCCGCATCCGGCTCCGCCTGCTGCGGCTCCGGCAGCGGCACCGCATCCGGCTCCGCCCGCTGCGGCTCCGGGCAGGGAGGCAGCTCCGGGACAGCAGAAGAAGGGCCCTGCCGAGCAGAAGGACAACCGGGAGAAGAAGAATGAGCAGAAGGTAAACTAGAGTCGATTAGCAGAAACGGCGGGCCTGGAAAATGGCTCGCCGTTCTTTGTCCAGATATGGGCGAGTAGATGGTGCAAGAGCGCAGACGTGGCACCGCCGGGTGGAGCGGATGTTGTATTCCAAAAGTTTTGAGATGTATGGCAACGATTTTTCGTCCGCTGCCATCAATCAAACTGGTTGGAGCTCTGCAAGGCAGGGTGAGTGCAGAGATCAACCAGAGCTGAAAAGCTCATTTTGACCACGGTCGAAGAGAGGTGCCGCGGACGACGCGGGCTCTTCGAGGGCGGTCAAAGAGAAGGGCGGGTAAATCAACCCGCCCTTTTTCCATGCAATTGAAAACCGCTTGCCTCGAAACGGTGGTGCATGTGCCACCGCTTGCTCCTGTCGCTGAGTCTACTTGTGGCCTTCGCACGTGGTTTCTACTTGATGCTTCCAGACTGCCCAGTCCCTTCCGTAATGAGTGACGCTGGTATCCTCAGCCCCTTCTCCGGGTTGGAGGTAATTCACATTTTGAGCCATCGCCATCGCTTTCCCCTGCAGGTTGGCATTGACCTGGAGGTAGACACTCCGGCCCACCACTTCCTGCAGCGAGGAGGCGACGACTACAGCGCCATGTCCGCGCATGAGGGAGGCAGGCTTGTCGGCCAGCACATGGGCGAGCGCCTCTCCCAGTTCGCGATTGTGGATCAGCATACTTTTGTCCGAGGGGGAGCGGAAGTTGCGAATTTCAAAGAGCGGGATCCCGGCGCCGATGAAGGCGGACATATGGTAAAGAGGCTGCAACGGACGATCAGCGACGCCAAAAGGAATGAGGTCAGGCGCGTGGCAGTGCACCACGGCTTGCACGTCTGGCCGCGAACGATATATCTCGCTGTGAATGAAGCGCTCGACATACAACGAGCGAGTGTCACCGCCAACCGGCTTGGCATCGAGGTCGAAAGTTATTATGTCGGACTCGGTTGTAAGTTCTGGTGCCATTGACCGCGCGAGGAAAAATTGCTTGGGGTTGCCCGGGCAACGCAAGCTGACATGGCCATAGCCATCCACTACGTCCTTTGCGGCGAGGATATGATTTGCCAGCACGACATCTCGGAGCGCGGATTCGGGTTCCGGCGGGGAAGCAAAAGCGGGGAGAGCAGTCCCGACAAAGGGAACACAAGCAGCGAACTTGAGCAGATCGCCAAAGAGATTCCGGCGTGTGCAGGTTGAAAGCATGGACTGGCGGCCTCCTGTCCGCCTGTTCAACAAATCGGCCCTACCCGTCGTTTCGTTACTTTACGGCGGCTATTTGAACGGGGCAGCCTGCTCCAGCTTCCAGTTTCCGTTTTCGATTCGAATCACGCTGACGCCCAGCTGGTTCACTCCGGCGTGGTCGGTGGGCGACATGTTGAAGACCGCCAGACCTCCTACGACTCCCTTGCAGTTTTCCAGCGCAGCACGCAGAGCTTCACGGAACCGAAGTGTCCCCGGTTGCGCGCCGCCCTTGAGCGCTACGGGAATGGCGACTTTGAGCAATGCCATGGCATCCCACGGCGAGATGGCATAAGCCGCGCGGACCCCGTATTTAGCTTCATAGAGCTTCAAGAATTCGAGACCGGGTTTCTTAGTTGGATAGCCTTCCGGCAACTGTTCCGCGATGATGAAGGGAGTCTGGACCGTGTAGGAGCCTTCTACATCTTTGCCACCCAAGCGAAGAAAATCGGGAATGACAGCTCCTCCGGACTGGTAGATCTTGCCCTTGTAGCCGCGTTCGACGAGGTTGTGATGGGGCGTCACAGCGGGAGTGCCAACGGCTGCAATCATGATGGCGTCTGGATTGCCCTTCATTGCACGCAGGCTTTGTGCCGTGGTACTGGCATCGGTTCTCTCGAAGCGCTCAATGTCCAGGATCTTGATCCCTTTTGCAGGGGCAATTTTATTAGCGGCCTGAACCCAGCTATCGCCGAAGGCATCAACCACAGCGATGACGGAAAGAGTCTTCACTCCGTGTTTGGCCATATGGGCAATGAGCGCCGAAGCCATTTCGTCGTCGTTAGGAAAGGGCTTGAAGACCCATCTGCGCTTTTCATCCATGGGAGCGACGATCATGCTGGCTGAGCCAAGAGAGATCATGGGAACCTTGGCCTCGGCGACGATTGGGATCACCGCCAGAGATAGCGGCGTGCCGGCAGGACCTAGCAGCAAGTCAATTTTTTCTTCCGAGATCAGCCGTTTCACGTTTGTCACGGCGGCCGTTGTATCAGAACCATCATCGAGAAAGACGTAGCGGATATTTCTTCCTGCGATGACCGTGGGTCCAAGCAATGTAGCGTTCTTGAAGGGAATTCCGAGGCCGGCTAACGGTCCTGTTGTGGCAAGATCAACACCAATGGTGATGTCTTTTGTCTGTGCATGCAGAGATAAAGCAAGGAACAAAATGCTGAGGACGGCGGAAAACCTTTTCATCACGCTTCTCCTGAGCCCGCCAATCGGGATTTATTTCTGACCAAGAGAAGCGGGGGCGAACATTGTAACCCGGAATTTTCATTTTTGTCTTGAATCACTTTTTGCACAGGAGCTTCGCGTTCGGAGAGAACAACGGCTTAGACTGGGTAAGAAATGAAGACTATTCCTAACTCCCACTTCGACCTTCAGGCAGCAGCCAAACAAACGATGCTGGAGAACGGCTTTGAGCCGGAATTTCCGGCGTTAGCGGAGCAGCAGCTTTCTCAATTGGAGGCGCATCCACCACAAGCGGTTCCGAATGGTGCGGTTCGTGACCTGCGAAGTCTGCTCTGGTCTTCGATCGATAACGATACCTCGCGAGATCTTGACCAGATCGAGGTAGCCGAGCGGTTACCTACAGGCGAGACTCGTGTGCTGGTGGGCGTTGCAGATGTTGATACGTTTGTTCCGAAAAACTCCGCTATAGATCAACATGCCGCGAAAGAGACGACGACGGTCTATACGGGCGTACGAAATTTTTCGATGCTGCCGGAAGAGCTCTCGACGGGGATGTCGTCGCTGCTGGAGGGAGCAGATAAGCTCAGCCTGGTGATTGAGTTCGTGGTTAGCCCGGATGGACGCGTCAGTTCGGGCGAGGCGTATCGCGCGATCGTTCGCAATAAAGCACAGCTCGCTTACGATGCCGTAGGAGCTTGGATTGAGGGCAAAGGCGCAGCTCCGGATAAAGTTGCCGCCTCGCCGGAACTGCAAGCCCAGTTGCGCTTGCAGGATGAAACGGCGCAGGCCCTGATGAATGAGCGGTATCGGCACGGAGCGCTGAACATCGAGACCACGGAAGTCCGTCCGATATTGGTTAACAAGCAAATTGTGGGCGTGGCAAAACAGGAGAAGAACCGTGCCACGGAATTGATTGAAGACTTCATGATTGCGGCCAACGGTACAGTTGCCCGCATGTTACTGCCAGTATCTTCCATCCGGCGCGTGGTAAAAACCCCTGAGCGATGGAACCGAATTGTGGAACTGGCAGCGCAGCGCGGCGAGCACCTGCCGGTTGAAGCGGATTCGAAGGCACTGAACGAGTTTCTGATGAAGCGCAAGGCCGCAGATCCGGATCACTTTGCCGATCTGTCGCTGGCTGTGATCAAGTTGATGGGGCCCGGTGAGTACGTACTGGAACGTCCGGGCGATCCTGAGCAAGGACATTTCGGTCTTGCGGTTCAGGACTACACACACTCGACGGCACCGAACCGGCGCTTCGCCGACCTGGTGACGCAGAGGCTGATCAAAGCTGTGCTGGCGAAGCAAGCGGCTCCGTATACGGACGTCGAATTGGCTGCGATTGCCGCCAACTGTACGGCGAAGGAAGACGCGGCGCGGAAGGTTGAGCGCGAGATGTCAAAGCGGATCGCGGCGGTCGCAATGAGCAACCGGATCGGAGAAGTGTTCGATGCGATTGTTACGGGAGTGACTCCACATGGAACCTTCGTCCGCGTGCTGCAGCCTCACGTAGAAGGATTACTGGTGCATGGGCAACCGGCAGTGGATGTTGGAGACAAGTTGCGGGTAAAGCTGATGAGCACGGATGTTCAGCGAGGCTATATTGATTTTGTGCGAGCGTAAGCGGTTGCAGCCGGAAGAACAGGACTTCATCATCCGAGTGGCTGTTGGGCCAGACGGGTGCGAAGATGAGCAGATGCACTCGGCAAAATTCTGAATGTAAGCCCAGGCCATCGTACTCTGTATGATGTAGATCGAGACTATTTCAATTTCACAGGGAGAGGATCCCCGTAAGCGCGGTGGGGGGATGACCCATGGCCATCAGGAGTCGTAAGGAAGCAATGCCAAAAATTATCAATTCATGCACCGAATGCGGCCCGCTAAACTGCCATCGGCAAGATAAGGCGCCACCGTCTTTTTGTCTGACCGAAGGCGCTGATCCTCAGGAAGTGGCAGAGATCGTGGAGCTTTTGCAGGGCGATAATCTGGATGCCCGCATGGCCCATGCTTCCGCGGAAATTGAAGGGATGTATTACGGCAAGGCAACGCGAGTGGAAGAAATGGTTCTGTTTGCGAAGCGCATCGGGGCCAAACGCATCGGAGTCGCCACCTGTCTCGGATTGATTCAAGAAGCTCGAACGTTCGTCAAGGTGCTGCGGGCAAACGACCTGGAAGCTTTTACGGTTGTGTGCAAGGTTGGCTCGGTGGACAAGACCGAGATCGGGCTTTCCGAAGATGTGAAGGTAGAGAAAGGTTCGCACGAGGCGATGTGCAACCCGATCCTACAAGCGAAAATGCTCAACGCACGAAAGTCTGACCTGAACGTGCTGATTGGACTTTGCGTCGGACATGATGCGCTATTCAACAAATATTCCGAAGCGCCGGTGACGACGCTCGTAGCCAAGGACCGCGTCCTGGGACATAATCCAGTCGCCGCCCTCTACCAAACGAATTCCTACTACCGGCGCCTTCTCGATCCGGCGAAGGAACCGAAAGAAACGCTGTAGCAGATTTGTCGCAATCGTAGGGGAGTTCCTGGAGAGGAAAAACACCATCTCAAGTTTTCAGAGAAGTATGCTACTCTGCATTCATTCAAGCTGCCAGGAATTGGAAATACATCGGTTATGGACCGACAGATTCACTAGCTCAAAGTCCGGGAGCCGAAGTGTTATGTGGATAGGCAGGAAGTACTGAATTGCCGTCCGGCGCTCCCGACAGTTTAGATAAGTGCGAAATACATTCAGGTTGGGGGATATGGGTTTTATATCTGTCCGGAAGGGCCTTATTCCCAACACATTACAAGGGAGTAAGGCATAATGTCCAAACATAAAGTACTTAGTTGGATCTCCAATGTTTGCTTTGTCGCGGGATTTGTTATTCCGTTTGTGGCCTCCGGCTTCGTCGGCATGTCTTTGTACAAACGCCCAGGCATAACGATTCTGAATGCGGTGCTCTGGATCGCTGGACTGATCCTTTCCTATCTCTCCCATCTGGAGGAGAAGAAGTATCCGGCTGCAACCCCGGCATGGATAAGAGTTGCCAGTTTTATAACGGGTACGCCTGCGACGATTGTGTTTTTGGGCCTGATATGGGGATACATTTACTACCCCACGATGCAAACAAGCGCCTTCGTGACTTGGGTCAACGTTCCGCTGATACTATCGCTGTTTGTATGCGGCATTATGATCAATAAGTCACACTGGTTGCACATCATTAAGCACCCAGCGGTTGTGGGATATACGGTTTTGCTGCGTTGGGTGGTTCCAGCTGCGATTGCTTATGTTCTTGGCCACTTGATCCTATCCAGGTTCATGCCTCAACCGGCCGGCAACATTCTATCCATCGGCATGTTGGTGCTCGCCACGACGCCCACCGGGCCTGCGTCCAATACCATGACATTGATCAGTCGCGGCGAATTGGCGTTGTCGGTGAGCGTGACGGCGATCAACAACATCATCGCGCCATTCCTGCAACCGATTCTGCTCACGATACTGGGCGCAAGTTTCGTGGGGCATATCGATTCGAGCTCGATCTTTAAGGAACTGATGGAAATCGCCCTCGCTCCGGTGATTATCGGCTCTATTGTTGGAGGATATTTCCCTGAGCAGATCAAGAAGATCAGACCAGCACTGGGTGCGATTGCTGTCATCTGTCTGACCTTCATCATGCTGGCAAATATCTCCAAGGGCTCAGGGACACTACTGAAGCAGCTCTGGATTTTGCCGTGGATGTTGGGAGCATGCGCCGTCCAGGCCATGGGTTGCTTAACGGCAGGCTTCTACCTCTCGAAATACCTCGGCTTCACGATGAAGGAACGGGTGGCTGCTACGTTCAACGTGGCGGTTGAAAACGCTTCTCTGGCGACGGTAGTGGCGATAAACCATTTCGGCGTGCTGGCAGCCCTGCCGGCAGTCTTCTATGGCAAATTGCAGCACGTGTTCGGGATTGGTGTATTCGTACGCAAGTTCCAGAACATGCCGGAGCTTATGGAAGAAGAAGAGCCGGTGGCTAAACCGGAGCCTGAGTTGGCCAATGTGCGATAAGGGCTGCCGGAGAAGCTAGGTGGCTCAGTTGAAATACCGCGCCCGGGTGCATAAGACTTGCACCCGGGCGCAAAAGCAGGAGCTATCATTCCCGGAAACGTTCAGCCCCGGTTGCGCCACTCAATTTGAGGCTTTCCATCGACTTTCTGCACGGTCATGAATTTGTTGTCATACAGCAAATTAGTGTATGGATAATCAACTCTCACGTGCTTTCCGCGAGTCTCTTTTCGTTCATTGGCGGTAAGCATGACCAGTTTGCCGATCTCCATCAGGTCCAGCGTTTCCAGGCAGCGCATGAGTTCGTGCGAATTGCTGCAACTCAACGTGCCGTAGGCCTTTTCGGACAAGCGGTCAAGGTACTCCAGGCCGGTCTTGAACAACACTTCGGAACGAACCTCCAACCCGGCATAATCATTCATTACGCATTGGGTGGCCAGATTGGCCTCCTTCCAGGAGGGGCCGTTTTCCCGGGTCAGCAGCTTGGAGTAAAACGCCATCTTTTCGCTAACGATTGGGCTGTCTTCGGCATTTTCATAACCGCCCATTGTGGCTGCGCGAGCGGCGGCATTACGTCCGGCAATATGACCGAAGATGCATGCGCAGGCGATGCTTCCTCCGATGTTTCCGACCTCGTCGCCCGCTGCGTACAGTCCCGGCACATTCGTTTCGGCGCGTTCGTCGATCTGAATGCCACGACCGAAGAGAATCGGCTCGTACTGTTGAAACTCGACCATATTCTTGTGCAGGTCGATATTTTCGGCCTCCATGGCTTCAACAAGTGAGGTATCGCCTTCTTCAACCAGACCCCACATCATGTATTTCAGGTCTTCTTCCGACGCCTCTGAGCAATCCATGTAGACGGCCTGGCCCGCTTTGTTTTTCGCCGCAAAAACACCGTTCCAGATATCGGCGGCCACGTCTCCATCTCGCGTGGGCTTGGTTGCGAAGGGTCCCATGGGATTACCGGCCAAATCTTTTAGAACTCCCGCCCAAGTCGCCTTGCCGCATCTCGCGAAATACTTCGGCCCTGCGTGCGTGTAGGGCAGTTCCAAGTTGACCAGCTTTGCCCCCACCTTGTAGGCGGCGATTCTTCCACCACCGGCGCAAGCAGGGCAGTTGGCGGTGTTAAAGATCCACCCGGGTGTTTTGGGAGGATAAAGGCGACTCGTATTGCCCGTGGTCAAAATAACGGTCTTGGCGCGAAAAATGTTTACCACGGGTGCGGGTTCGGAAACAGAAATCCCAATTGCACCGATTACGCCACCCTGGCTGTTGGTTATCAACTCAGTGATCGGGGTTTTGTTGACGATTGTGACGCCCCGTTTAAGGGCTTGCTCTGTGAGGACTGCCTTTTGCGAAGAACCAGCATACTTGAGAAAGATTTTCGGTCGTCCAGGAATGGCGTGACCGGAGAAGTCCCAAGAACCATGGGGACGCATGGGAATGCCCCAACTCTCCCAATCCTTCACACGTGAAAAGGATTCCTTCAAGAATAGAACGGTCAAATTCCGGTCGAGCGCCGCCCCGGTCTGAGACTCATACATTTGCTGGGCGATGGGCATTATGTCGTCGCCGTGCACCTCGGGAATATAACAACGAAAGTGGTCATTTCCCGTTGCTCCTGAGCCGCTCCGTTTGGAATTTGCTTTCTCCGCCAATACGACCTTGGCACCGCCATCCGCTGCGGAGATTGCAGCCATTAGCCCACCAATTCCACCGCCGACAACCAGTACGTCACATTCAATTGGTTTTTTTTCAATTGCGATCATGTTTGGGACTCCCTCGGCCTACTCGGCCAGTATGAATTATTCAAAGAGGCGGCACAACGCTATCAACAAGGTGGAAATGCGCAGAACGCTCCAAATCAATATATGGTCGAGGTGCGATGGCTCACCACCATAATAATCCGTAAACGACTGCTAGCTCGAAGCGGCTTTTTGATAAGTAGCGCGTTCCCGGACTCCAGAAGCTACGCAGGGAGTTGCAGCGGAAGCCGCTGGGTGAGTTAAAGTGATTTCATTGTGATCATTAACCTGGCAAGACGCGCACATAACCACAATTGGGAAGTTGACCCGATTACGCGCTCACTACTCGATACCGACTTCTACAAGCTGCTGATGCTGCAGTTTATCTGGAAGTGTTTTCCGAAGACAAATGCTTCGTTTTCGCTCATCAATCGGTCTATTGAGGTGCGCCTCGGCGATCTGATCGGCGTCGATGAACTGCGGGAGCAACTCGAACAGACGAAGCGGCTTCGCTTTCGGAAATCCGAACTGATCTGGCTCGCCGGCAACACCTTCTACGGACGGCGAGGCATGTTTGAGCCAGCATTTTTGGAATGGCTGGAGAGAGACTTTCGTCTCTCCGACTTCGAATTGTCGGTTCGGGAGGGGCAGTTTTCGCTGTTGTTTCGAGGACTGTGGACGGAAACGACGATGTGGGAGATTTATGCTCTCTCAGCCATCAGCGAGTTGAAGACGCGTGCCACCCTGAAGCAACTGAGCGAATTCGAACTGGATATTCTGTACGCGCGCGCCAAAACCAAGCTATGGGGAAAGATGGAACGGCTGCGGGGTGTGCCGGGATTGAAGGTCAGTGACTTTGGGACGCGGCGGCGCCACAGTTTTTTGTGGCAGGAATATGTCGTGAAGGCAATGAGTGACGTGCTGGGCAGCAACTTCTCAGGGACTTCGAACACCTATCTTGCGTACAAGCACGATCTGGAGGCGATTGGCACAAACGCCCATGAACTGCCGATGGCGTTGGCAGCAATGGCTAAGAATGACGAAGAAATGAAGGCTTCGCAATATCGATTGCTTGAGCTATGGCAGCAAACCTACCAGGGCGAGTTGCTCATTCTCCTGCCAGACACCTTTGGTACCACTCAGTTTCTTCGCGATGCGCCAGACTGGATGGCGGATTGGACAGGGCAGCGTGCAGACAGCAAAGATCCCTTCGTCGCGGGAGACGAGTACATAGCGTGGCTTGAAAAGAGGGGACGTGATCCAAGAGAAAAGCTATTCATAGCTTCTGACTCCCTCGATGTGGATCAGATTCTCGGGCTGCACGCTTACTTTTCCGGGAGAGTTTGCGATGGTGTTTCTCCGACAAATTTTGTGGAAGCAAAGGACTTTCTCGATGAGCGGAAATGGATACCCGAGCGCCGCATTCACTTCAGCGCAGGATGGGGTACGCTGCTCACCAATGATTTCCGCGGCTGCAATCCTCGAGGCGATTCAGGCTTCGATCCCCTAAGCCTGGTGTGCAAACTCAACGATGCGGACGGCAGGCCGGCGGTGAAACTTTCCGACAACTTTGAGAAAGCGTTGGGAAGTCCCAAAGAGATTGAGCACTATCAGCGGGTTTTTGGATTGGCGGGAGTCGCCCGTGCACCGGTGGTGACATAGTGACAGGTTGTGGGCTGCGTGATGGAGTTTAACGTCACGCAGCCCACAACCAACTAAGGGAGCGTCAGACCGAGGCTGCAGTTTGTTTTGCTGCGCCGAGTTTTAGCAATTTCTCAGCGTTGCCGCGAGCGAGCTTAACCCAGTCGGCTTCACTTATGGTATTGGTGGCCTTCAGGTTGTCGAACCAATTTGTAGCATCGCTCACCTTCTCGAACGGATAATCGACCGAGAATAGGACACGGTCTGTTCCGATCCAAGCGATGCTGTTGAGCAGCGACTGAGTGCAGAACTGGCCACTTGTGGTGAGATAGAAGTTATTCTGGAAGTAATCGTTTAGAGGTCTCTTCGCTGGACATCCTTTGGGCGTTTTACGCAGGCGATTATCAACCCGCCACATCAGGAAAGGCAGAGTTTCCCCAAGATGACCGAGAATGACATTAAGCTTGGGGTACTTGTCGAAAATTCCGCTACTCATCAGCATAAGTGCATGAGTCGCTGTATCCACGGTGAACGCCCAAGTTGAATTGCCCAACCAGGGGTGATCTTCCAGAAATGTCATTTGGCTCGGCAATACTTCCCTGGGGTGCAGGTAAAAAGGGACGTCGAGGGATTCCACCGTCGCCCAAAAATCCCAGAATTGAGGACGATCATAGTAAACGGCTGAATCCTCAGTATCAATCTGCGAAAAACCGTTTACCAGCACTCCCCTGAAACCCAGTTCTTTGACACAACGAACCAATTCTCTAGAAGCCGCCTCGGGATCCTGCATTGGCACGGCCGCGAAAGCCTGAAAACGCTTTGGGTTTTTGGCCACCTGTTCCGCCAGGACGTCATTACTGCGCTTGGCAACTTCAACGGCTTTCTTTCGATCCGTGATGGACTGGATTCCGGGCGAATTCAGCGAAAGGACCGACATCTCAACGTCAGAAGCATCCATGTCCGATAGTAGCTGTCCGTGGATATCCATCAAAGCGTTGCTGAGCTTTCTCCATGCTTCAGGCTCGAAACGGTCTGCGGCCTGATCTAACGTGCCCGCGGGGGCCATATGTTCTTCAACGGCAATCTTTGAAAGGTTCATCGACTTCTCCTGCCTTTTCATCCGTAATCAATTAGTTAGAGGATTCTATCGAAAGAGTGGGGATCGACAGGCTTGCAGATATCAAACACCTCGCCATGTTCTTCCAACGTCACATACCGCGTGCGGATACCCCAAAGCTCAGTGCGTCCCGCATGATGCGGAATACTTCTCAATATTACCCTGCCGGCATCGCCTTCAGCCGACGGCCTTCTTCTGTTTTCTGTTGACAGAAACACTCAATGAGAACAATACTACGTGCGATTCAATACAGCCAAAATTAATTTCCAAGTCCTTCAAGGTTGGCGAAGCGTGGGATGTCGGCAATGGGATAGACGGGAGCAAGTTCGACGCTTTTGATTCTGGCTTATTGCTGTTCTGTTCTGCTTACGGTCAGCCGCGTCATGCTCCTACCAAATTGGCGACCTCAGACCCTGCTGAACAATCACAACTCCACCAAACCAAGGCGTATTGGAAACCGCTGGATGTGCAAGGGTTTGCCCTTTTCCACGGAGAAAGAGCTGGAGAGAGTGAAGCAAAGGCTCAACGTTCCGGCGAAGGAAACAGGGCAGGAAGATCGCACATCCACGCCAAATAATCAACGAGTACGGAGAGGGGAAGATATATGTTTAAGAATCGATGGTGGGTAGTTCTCGCATCAGCCTTGGCCCTTATTTTTGGTCAGGCATCGATCATGGTGTTCGGGAACGGAATATTCGTTAAGCCACTAGCACATGATCTGCACTTTGGTCGCGGCGTTATTTCGTCTGCAATGGCTCTGGCCAATATCGCTTGCGTGGTGATGAATCCGTTCACAGGGCGATTGTTGGACCGCCGAAGTTTTCGTTCGGTCATGATTCCCATGCTTATCTTATTTGCCCTGGCTACCGCGGCGCTATCAATGCTTCAGGCTTCCATCGGGCTTCTGCTGGTCCTGTTTGTAATTCAGGGAGCAGCGGGGACGGCAGGAACTCCAACGCCGTACGCCAAGATGATCACCTCTCGATTCGATAACCTACGCGGGCTCGCCCTGGGCGTGACCCTGGCCGGAGTGGGAATTGGAACGGCTTTGGTGCCGCAATTTGCGCGCATTCTGATGCAGCACTACAGCTGGCGGATTGGATATATTGGGCTGGGATGCGGCGTGATGGTGTTGGCCGTTATCCCCATCGCGATCTGGTATGGGGAACCCGCTGAAGTAAAGCTTGCAAAGCAAAAAGGCCATCCGACAAATCAGAACCTTCCCGGTATGGAATTCAAGGAGGCTGTACGGGGAGGAAAGTTCTGGGTGGTTACAATTGGAATCTCCCTGGTCTGCCTGGCGGCCAACGGTTTGATCGTCCACGTGGTCCCGCTGCTTACCGACCGGGGGTTTTCGCTAGCCGCAGCAGTTAATGTGATGGGCATCGTCGGGTTTGCGCTTCTTGCCGGACGAGTACTCTCTGGGTTTCTATTGGATAAAATTTTCGCGCCCGTTCTATTCATTGCAATTCTGATTCTTGCGATGATCGGACTTGCTATTCTTGGCTTTGGCGTTGGCGGTGCTGGACCATTCATTGGCGCGGCGATGGTGGGCCTTGGGGTCGGTGCGGAGCACGATGTTCTCGCTTTTCTAATTTCCCGCTACTTTGGAACCAGAGAACTCGGCGCGATGCATGGCCTGGCATTCTCCTTCACGCTGATTGCGACCGCTTTGGGACAAAGTCTTCTGGGATGGGTGTACCAGCTCAGACATTCCTACAATTTGGGGTTCGTGATCGCTGAAATTTTGATTGTAATCGCCATCGTTCTCTTGTCTTGCCTTGGTCCGTACCGCTTTCCCGAGATCAAGGTAGAGAAGTCCCGTGATTCAGAAATGACGGTTGCTGCTCATTAGACGATTGGGGCTGACCCTTCTAAGTTTACGTTGCTTGGAAGGGTTATTCGCCAGGCTGGGACAGGCGGTTTGGTGGCGCTATCGCCGGGACCAGCGATGGGAGACCTTGCGTTCAGTCTCCAGACTTTTTCTGCACTGGGGGACTCGGATGGCAGTTGCAGACGGCGCACACCTGCCAAGGTAACTTTTGCACTCCCGACTGCGGGAATGGCATTGGCGATAGGAGAAATACCGAATGAGATCTTTAAAAATTGCCATTGAAGAGCACATGGCCGACCCGGGAACCATAGATAACACGAAGGGGCTGTTCGACGGACGCTCCTGGATGCGCGACTACCTGCTGAATAGCCATGGCCAACTGTTGGCGGACATGGATGCCGCGAACATCGAGATGTCCATACTGTCACTTAGTGCACTGGGCATTCAAGGCATCCCAGAGCGAAAGAAAGCTGTTGAAGCGGCCCATCGGGCCAACGATTACCTCGCAGAACAGGTAGCGAGAAATCCTAAACGGTTTCGAGGTTTCGCTGCTTTGCCCTTGCAAGATCCCGACGCGGCTGCGCGAGAGTTAGTCCGTTGCGTGAAAGAGCTGGGGTTTCTGGGAGCTCTCGTCAACGGTTTCTCCCAGGTGGATACGGAGCAGTCCGCTGTTTATCTTGACATGCCACAGTACTGGGACTTCTGGGGAACAGTGGAGAGTCTGGACGTTCCGTTTTACCTGCATCCCCGAGACCCGCTACCGAATTGGACACCATTCCTTGATGGTCATCCCTGGTTCATGGCGGCGAGGCTCGCCTTTACGATCGAAACATCCAGCCATGCCCTGCGGCTGATGGCGAGTGGGTTGTTTGATAAGTATCCGAAGCTGACAATTATTTTGGGGCACTTAGGGGAAACTATACCGAACCAGATTTGGCGAATCGACCATAGAATCGCTGTTATGCCACCGAAGGGAATCCCTGCTAAGAAAAAACTGGATGAGTATTTTCGCAACAACTTTTACGTAACGACAAGTGGGAACTACTGCACACCCACATTTATGAACACAGTCCAGTGGATGGGTACGGATCGGATTCTGTTCGCGGTGGATTTTCCTTTTGAAAAGGTAAGTGAGGCAGTGCAGTGGTTCGACAATATAGACGTAGTCAATGAAGCAGATTGGAACAAGATCGCCCGCACGAACGCCGAAAAGCTGTTCAAGCTGAACACGAAGGAAACGCCCCCCTTGCAGTCCACCGAATTGGATCTCTCAGCAGCGAAGTGAAATCTTCAACTCGGCGATGCGATGGAAGCAGACTTTAATAGCAGTGCTAATAATGAAAAGGAGTTTTCATGAGTAAGGTGCCAGTTATTGACGTTCACACGCACATGCTTGGACACGAGTGGTTCAAGTTAATTCAGGAGCATGGAGGACCAACCTACACGGTCAAGGAAGTGAAGACTTTGAGAGGGCCGCAGTTAGCCCTTCACGGCAATGGCGCTCCCTTTATGACTATCTTTCCGGAGATGCTCGATTATGACCTTAGGGTCAAGGACATGGACAAGGCAGGGGTCGACATTTCGGTTGTATCCTTGACGTGTCCGAATGTGTTTTGGGGTAATAAAGAAATTAGTAGCCATGCTGCACGCGTTATTAATAAAGAGATGCAGGATGCACAGCGGCGTTATCCGAACCGTATCCGGTGGTTTGCAAGCTTGCCCTGGCAATACGCAAACGAAGCGGTGGCAGAGCTCGAGACCGCGTTGGCGGATGGAGCATCTGGTGTAGTGGTTACCGGCAATATCGACAACAAGCACCTTACTGATCCAATGTTCACTCCTGTATGGGACGCTATTGATAAACATGAGCTGCCTGTAATTATTCATCCGGGACCGCCCCCGGGGGTAGGTCCGATGGACATGGCGTCTTATCATCTTGTCGCGGCCAATGGGTTTTTGTTTGACACTACGCTGGCCATTTCACGAATGATCTATGACGGCTTCTTTGACCGCTATCAGAACATAAAGATAATCAGCTGTCATGGGGGCGGAACTTTACCCTACATCATTGGGCGGCTAGATAGGTGCTACGATGCTGTCCCTGCTTGCAAGGTTAAGATCAGTTCTCCGCCGAGCAGCTATATGAACAGGATTTTCATCGATTGCGTGCTGTATCGGCAGGACGCTCTTGAATTTGCTGCCAAAGTGTGGGGCGAAGACAATATGCTGTTCGGCTCAGATTACCCTCACAATATAGGCGATGCAGCGGGTTGCCTCGGACGGGTGAATGCTCTGCCTCAGCCCTTGCGAGACAAGGTATGCGGAATCAACGCACTAAAAGTGTTCAACTTCCAACTTAGCCAACATGGCACGGCAGGCAACTAGTAACGATGAATCAAGAGCCTGATTGCGGGCTTAGGTGCGAGTAAAGGGATGGCCTTACCGGCATCCCTTTTTGCTATGAATCCAAGTCATGCGCAATAAGTTCGACAAAATTCAGAGCTGATTAGAACAAAGAAGGCACTCTTATGGCGACGATGCAAGTCTTACGAGTAATTCCTCAACAGCGTTGGTGGCGGATTCTACCCGTGACCATTGTTGTCTATCTGTTTTCATTCATGGACCGCGCCAATATCGGGCTAGCGATGGCCGGAGGAATGAACGAGTCGCTCCACATTACGGCGGCGATGGCTGGTCTTGCAGCTGGTGTGCTTTATATCGGGTATATCTTCTTTCAGATACCTGGCGGGCACATCGCAGCGAAAGGGCACGCAAAAGTATTTATTACAGTAGCTATTTTAGTTTGGGGAGCGGCTGCAACATGCACGGGTTTTGTAACAGCACAATGGCATTTACTGCTTTTGCGCTTTATTCTCGGCCTTGCCGAGGGAGGAACCTGGCCCGCAATGCTGGTGTTGATCGCCAATTGGTTCCCGAACGAAGAACGTGGACGGGCAAACTCGTTTTTCATTATGAGTAACTCGATTGCGTTTGCTATTACAGGACCACTGTCGGGATGGATCATAACCTTTCTGGGTTGGAGAAGTGTGTTTTTTATTGAAGGGGCTATGACCATGGCGTTGGTTGTTCTTTGGTGGCCTCTGATTGAGGAAAAGCCCGAGCAGGCCAAATGGCTTTCGGAGGCAGAACGGGACTACTTGGTTGGCAAGACGAAGGAAGAACAGAGCAAGGTTCAAAAAACGGGCGCGCCCGTGTCTTATGGGGCGATCTTGAAGGACCCGAATATTTGGAAGCTGTCTCTGTTATATTTTTTCGCGCAGATGGGAAATATCGGATTCATTATGTGGCTTCCGACCATCATAAAAGTGTTGACCAAGAGTGGAATGGCGAAGGTTGGCGTACTCTCGTCTCTACCGTATCTTGCATCGGTAGTTGGCTTATATGCAGTGGGTTATTTCTCTGACCGCTCGGGTAATAGGAAACTGTACACCGGCTTGCCGATCCTGGGATTCGCTCTCTGCTTCTTTTTGTCAGCTCAGACCAGGAGCATGATTTGGGTGTCTTTCGCATTCTTAACATGCTGCGGTTTTTTCCAGGTTTCCTATCAGGGAGTGTTTTGGTCGATTCCTCCGCTACTGTTTCCCAAGAACATTGCTGGGGGAGCACGCGGCATTATTAATGCCCTCGGGAATATAGGGGGACTCGTCGGGCCGTGGGCAGTGGGGTGGATTATTACTGTTTCTCATAAGACTAACGGCGGAATCTACGTCTTATCTTTCTCGCTGTTGGTGGCTTTTCTTATTTCGTTTACCCTGCCGGCGTCGCTGAATAATACCACGAGGCCATCATCAACATCCTAAGATCAAAGTAAGAAGTAGATTGTAAAGGTCCGTAGCCATCGCTGGTGTGGGAACGTCGAATACGACGTTCCCACACCAGTCCTCATTATGTTTTAGCGAGCTAAGCCGATCGCAGGCTCATCTGGCCTGGAACTGCGCGGTAGTCACCTTGCTAGAGAACCCGCTTCGAACTTTCCTTTGCACAGAGGACGCCCACAAATGCGAGCAGAGCCATTCCCCAGAAATACCAGATCACGGGCGTGAAGCTGGTGCCGTGGCCCATCAAGGCGGTGGCGACCAGTGGGGAAATTCCTCCGCCCAGAACGACTCCAGCCTGCTTGCCGAGAGAAGCTGCGCTTACGCGCACCTCGGTAGGGAACTGCTCTGCGGTGAATGCCGCTTCAGGAGCAAACATGAAGGAATGGACGATGCCGATCGAGCAGCTGATCGCAATAATGAAGAACAACATGTTTTTCATTAGGACGACGTGAATCAAGATCGGGAAGTATATTGCCGCTAGGACAATGCCAATGAGCAGGAAGGGCTTGCGGCCGAAGCGATCGCTGAAGTGGGCGATCACCAAGACGGTGACCAGCTCGACTACGTTGCCAATGGTGAAGCCGGAAGTAACACCGGTTTGAGACATAGAGAGCTTCTTGATGGCGTAAGCCATGAGGAAGATGGTAGACAGATAGTTGTACGAGCTGTGTACCAGGTTCACCAGGAATGCGAAGATCATGGATTTCTTCCAGAGCTTGAATGCCACGGCAATGGGTATGCGTGGAATCTTTTTCCGCTTCAGCGCGTCGGTGAACAAGAACGACTCATCAACATGCGACCGCATGTAGGAACCGACGAGGACCAGGATGAAACTCAAGAGGAAGGGGACCCGCCAAGCCCAGGCTTGAAATGCGGGCTTGCCGTAATGTGACATGAGAAATGCACTTAACCCCGAGGAGAGGATAATGCCTACCGGGCCGGCGGCGTTGCAGAAGGAAGCATAGAAGCCGCGCCTGTTGGTTGGGGCGTTCTCCAGCGTAAGTACCACCGCGCCGACGGATTCGCCACCGAGCGCCAGACCCTGCATAATGCGCAGCACGACCAAAGCAATCGGCGCCAGGACCCCAATTCTTGCGTAGGAGGGAAGCAGACCAATCAGGGTGCTTGTAATGCCCATCATCAGCAAGGTAATCATCAGCACCGACTTGCGTCCCACGCGATCACTAAAATGACCGAAAAGGATGCCGCCAATGGGACGCGCCATGAAACCGATGGTAAAAGTGGCGTAAACGGCAATGAGGCTTACAAAGGGATCGGACTTCGGAAAAAAGAGGGAATCGAAAACCAGCGGTGCGATTAAAGCATAGGCGAAGAAGTCATACCACTCGATCATGGTGCCAAAGGCGCTGGCAAAGACGAGCCGCCTGTACGCTGCGCTGGTATTTCCGGTATCGCCGTTGGGTAATATAGCGGTGCCTGAACTCATGTAAGCCTCATTTCGAGAAACCGAGCGAAAAGTTGAGAAACTGGGGTACGGAATGTTGTATCCCAGTTTTATAGTTGTCAATAAGAAAATTCACCGGAATGGTGCTGCTTCCGGAAAGTTGTGTTCGCTCTCTACCTGGGGTACTTTGAACGTGTCGAAGTGTATCGAAAGATAGAGACAATCCGGCTGTCGGATCGTCCGTGGAGGGTGTTGGTGGAAGAGGAATTCAAACTGGTAATCGAACAGCCTGTCTCAATTCGGGAGCAAGTTCTTAAGCGTTTAGGCCAAATGATCTTGAGCGGGAGAATTGGTCCCTCGGAGCGTATTTTTGAGGGCAAGTTAGCCAAGCAATTGGGCGTATCGCGAACCCCAATCAGAGAGGCGCTCCACATTTTGGAGATGCAGGGTTTTCTCGAGGCGCTTCCGCGGATCGGTTACCAGGTCAAGGAGACCCGCTGGGACGAACTGACTCAAATTTGTGAGATTCGCACGATTACGGAGACGCTGGTGGTTCGATGGGCGATAGAAAAGATCACGCCCGAGGAACTTTCTGCATTAGAGGCGAACGTCAATGAGGCAGAAGCCGAGCTAAATCATGGGATTACAGAACATTTCGCCAGTTCGGATGCTGTGTTCCATGAAATTCTTTTCCGGGCCAGTGGAAGCAAAATGTTGGAGGAAATTTGTCGCCTTCTGCGCCGACATATGTACCTTTACCGAGTAAGAGCCCTGCATAAGCCCGATTCGATCAGGCTTACTCTCGAAGGTCATCGGGCCATTCTGGAGCGCATCAAGGAACGGGATATTCCGGGAGCCGAGAAGGCAGTTCGGGAGCATCTCGAGTTTGTCAAACGAGATATCTCCGAAAACGTATTTGAGGGGCAGCCGGGCTCATAATTGGGCAAGCACCTCCTTGAGTGCTGACCCGTGAGAATGCGCCGCGAGTTCCCAGGCCCACACCATCAGAAAAAGAAAGTTGCCGCCACAACAACTGCTAACGCATGCTGCCATCGTGCGCTATAAAGCTCCGCTGTGGAGACCCTGTGGCTCCCGAGATTTTTCTTTTGACATTTGTGTGATTGGGGTACAGAATACGGCACCTCAGGACAACTGCAATCAAAAGATTCTGAAACCGCATGGAGTCAAGGAGCGCACTGATGGTTTCGCTAGTAGAAAGTTCTACCCTACGCAAGCTTAATACCCGCCTTATTCTGTTCCTCTTCATTCTGTACTTCTTTAGCTGGATTGACCGAGCCAACGTGGGCATTGCCGCTTTGCGCATGAACCAGGATTTGAAGTTCAGCGCCACTGTCTATGGCTTGGGTGCTGGACTCTTCTTCCTTAGCTACGCTTTGTTCGAAATTCCCAGCAACCTCATCATGAATCGCGTAGGGGCACGCATGTGGCTTGCCCGCATCATGATCACGTGGGGAATAATTTCGTCGTGTTTCATCTTCGTGCACGGCCAGACGAGCTTCTACGTGCTGCGCTTTTTGCTGGGTGCCGCAGAAGCGGGATTTGTACCGGGCGTCGTGTACTACCTTACGTTTTGGTTTCCGCCAGAATACCGGGCCAAGTCTTATGCGCGCTTTCTGTCGGCCGCGATGCTCGCACTGGTCACTATGGGGCCGATATCAGGCTGGCTGATGACCACGATGAACGGTCGCGCCGGGCTTGCCGGTTGGCGATGGATGTTTCTGCTGGAGGGGTTGCCGAGCGTAATCCTGGGCATCATTACCGTGTTCTATCTTAAGGATCGACCAGCGGATGCGGGATGGCTGACGGCGGAAGAAAAGGCTTGGCTGACCAACGCGCTCGAAGTGGGGCGCCGTAATGCTCCGCCGAAGGAGCATCACTCGATCAGCGCGTTTATATTGGATCCGCGGCTTTGGGCACTCACCATCATTTACTTTTTCTGGACACTTGGTGGCTACGGCATCATGTTCTGGCTGCCCACGATTCTGAAATCCGTTGGGCACCTTTCTACCACGCAGATCGGGTTGCTCTTCAGCCTTCCTTTCATCTGCGCGTTTCTTGGCATGTACGTCATCGCGCCGCATTCTGACCGGACCGGCGAACGCAAGTATCATATGGTAGGCGGCATGGCGGTAGCATTCGTCTTCCTCGGGGCCAGCGCCTTCGTGCCACCCGTTGTGGCGTTCATCTTCATTTGTATTGCTTCTTTCCATATTTGGGGAATGCAGCCGATTTTCTGGACATTGCCCCCGGCTTACCTCGGCGGGGCAAGCGCTGCGGCTGGTATCGCCCTGATTAACTCCTTCGGTGGAATCGGCGGCTTTGCCGGTCCTTCTGTGGTCGGTTGGATCAAGGACTTCACCGGTAAATTCTCGATCGCAGTCTTTGCCATGGCGTTGTCATTCCTTATCACTGCCTGCCTGATCGCAGCATTGCAAGTTAAACGAACCGGCGGAACTGCGCCTTCTGGCTCTGAAGAGAGAGAGCAGATGGCTACCGCAGCCCGCGGGAAGTGACCACTTCCGACGAATAGAACGATGGTGCTGGAGTTCGCTGGAGCACTGAAGACCAGGTGCGTAAACGCATTCAGAAGGGACAGTGGAGCGCATGTATATCGTAAGTCTCGGCGCCGGAGCGATGGGCTGCCTATATGGCGGACGCCTGAGCGAGGCGGGTCACAAGGTCGTGCTGGTTGACGTCTGGCCGGAGCATCTGGAGGCGATCAACCGGGACGGATTGGTTTTGGAGACGGCGGAAGGTACGCGGCACATCGCACTTTCGGCCCGCCGGGTAGAGGAGGTAAAGCAGCCTCCCGACCTCCTGATGGTGTTCACTAAGTCCATCCATACAAGACAGGCTGTCGAGTCAGGCAGGCATCTTTTCGGCGCTAAAACCTGGGTACTGACGTTGCAGAACGGCCTCGGAAATGTAGAAGCCGTTGAGGAGTTGGTACCTAGAAGCCGAATTATCGTGGGTACCAGCACTTGTCCCAGTGACCTACTGGGGCCGGGGCGCGTGCGGTCGCTGGGAATTGGGCACACCAAGATCTTCACAGCCGACGAGCGCGCGAGCTCCGGGCTGGAACGGGTCTGCGAGGCTCTGCAGCAGGCGGGGCTTCAATGTGAAATGGCGCCCAATATATTCGCCATGATATGGGAAAAACTGGCGTTCAATGCTGCAGTCAATTCGCTGACCGCGGCAACCGGGCTTTCAATGGGAGGATTGGGCGCAACAGCCGAAGGCCGGGAGTTGGCATGCGCCATTGCGAGGGAAGTGGTTGCAGTAGCCAATCGGAAGGGAATTGAAGCACGGGAGTCGGTCGTGTTTGATACGCTGACGGCGACCATGCGGGATCATGGTGACCACCTGACCTCAAT
>Ga0364919_10142_pt1 | contig 34789 bp, 47 predicted proteins | sample SorcelJu500001C7_2_FD_206953 | JGI IMG/M metagenome (GOLD analysis project Ga0364919, IMG submission 206953) | Enriched cells from Trout Bog Lake Hypolimnion, Wisconsin, USA - BchlTB.June20.5000.01.C7 | ecosystem: Environmental > Aquatic > Freshwater > Lake > Hypolimnion/Profundal zone | place... | reverse complement strand
GCGATATCGAAATCGATAGCGGAGCGATGACCTTGAAGGTGCGTGGCAAACAAGTGGCAACAACCGCCACCGAGTTCCGCTTGCTGGAATACATGGCGAGTCATCCGGGCCGCGTCTTTACCCGCGATCAGCTGCTCGACGCCGTCTGGCGCGACACCGCCTACGTCACCCCGCGTTCGGTCGATGTTTACGTGAGGCGCATTCGCGAAAAAATTGAGAAGGATGCCGAAGAGCCTCAGTATCTGCGCACCGTGCGCGGAGCGGGATACAGGTTTGAGGCCATGAAGTGAAGAATCGGATCTTCTTCAAGTTGGTCCTTGTATTCGCCCTTGTCATTGCAGCGGCGACCCTGACGCTGGACGTGACGATTACTCACGTCTGGGAAAACTCTCTGCGTCGGCAGATCGAAAGCAATCTTCGCCAAAAGACTGCGATGTTTGCCTCACGAGTGGCTGCCGCTCAGCTTTCGGCTGCCGACATGAGAGCGGTTGCAAAGGATATTGCGGAGACGTCGGGCGCGCGTGCCACCGTGATTGACAAGAATGGACAGGTGCTCGCTGATAGTGGCGCGACTCCCGAGATTATGGCGATGGCCTGGTTCTGCCGAATGCGCCTGCAGAGTTCGAAACCGTCGCCGCCGGGGATCATGATGTCTAGCAGGAAGAGCGCTGGCTTCTCACGTTCCGCTTCGTGAATTACAAGCGGAGCGGCGGGGAAAATACGTGCGCTGAAACCGGCAGCCTCGAGGTGATGCTTCACTAACCGGGCGATGTCAGCTTCATCTTCCACAACGAAAATTAGAGGTTTCATTGCGTTCATTGTATTCAGACAGAGCTCCGCCGGGAACTACCGGCAAGTTGTTTTCACACGGCTGTAACATTTCAGTCTATTCGCGGGAGAAATGCAAGAGAGCGGAAAAAGCAGTGGGGAGAGCCGGAACCCTCCCCTGCGCGCTCCCGCAACTGTTTAGTGGAAGGGATTGATGTAGGAACTCCAGCCGCGGGTGAGATAGTCGGAGAGGCTGAGCCCGGCGAGCAGAAAGAAAAAGAAGACAGCGGCAACTACGGCAACCTTGGTGAGCGCGGTGGAGTACCGCAACTCCATAAAAAACAAGAGCACCAGCAAGGCCTTCACGGTCGCAATGACCAGCGCCACAATGGCGTTGAACGGGCCGAGCTCCAAAGTGGCAGCAAAGACAGTCAGCGCGGTCAGCACGAGCAGGGCAGCCCATACGGTGACGAAGGTTTTTACGGTCGGGTGTGCGTGTGCGCTCATTTCTTGTCTCTCCTACCCGTTGTGGTGATGGCTGATCAGATAGAGCAGCGGAAAAAGATAAATCCACACCAGATCCACAAAATGCCAGTAAAGCCCCACCATCTCGACGGGAGAGTTGTACTCCGGGCTGAAGCGCCGGCGGGCATTGGCGATGAGTAACCAAGTCAGAAGGCCGGCTCCGATGATCATGTGGAGCGCGTGCATTCCGGTCATTGCAAAATACAGCGAGAAGAAGATTGAAACCTGCCTGGGATCGTAGTTGCCCTCATGCTCGAAGTGGAAGTTCGCGCCCGGCACTTCATGGTGAACCCAGTGTCCGTGATACTCCACGGCCTTTACGCCGAGGAAGGTGAGACCGAGAAGCAGTGTCAGCAGGAGGAAGATCGCGGTAAGTTTGCGCTTGCCCAACTTGGCGGAATGCACCGCCATCACCATGGTAAGCGACGAACAGATGAGCACCGCCGTGTTGATGGCTCCGAGTTTGATCTCCATGGTCTGACTACCGGCCACCCATGCGTTGTAGTACGAGAGCCGGTAGATCAGGTAAGAAGCAAACATCCCACCAAAGAACATGATCTCGGTGACGAGGAAGAGCCACATGCCAAAAGTAGAGGTGGCCTTCTGCTGTTCCAGGTCGGCGAAGTGATGTTTCAGGTTGTGTACCGCGGTTTCACTATCCGGCAACTTCAACCCCCTTGTCGATGCCATGGTCGGGTGCATCAATCTGATCGTAGTTGTAAGCCTCCCACGTTACTTCGGGCGTTTCGGCAAAGTTGAACGTCGGTGGAGGAGAGGCAGTCATCCATTCCAATCCAGCCGCGCGATACGGATTGGGCCCAGCATCTTTGCCGTATTGCAGGCTCCAGGCAAAGTAAATCATCGGCATGAGGAAGCCCACGGCAAGGATCGAAGCGCCTGCGGTCGACAGCACATTCAACACCTGAAACTCCGGCGGATAGGCGTGATAGCGGCGCGGCATTCCCAGATAGCCGAGCAGGAACTGCGGGAAGAACGTCAGGTTAAAGCCTATGAACACCATGATCGCGCTCAGCTTGGCGAAGGCCTCGGGATACATTTTGCCGGTGATTTTGGGCCACCAGAAATGCAGCGCACACATGAAGCCCGTGACACCGCCTCCGACCATGATGTAGTGGAAGTGCGCGACTACGAAGTATGTGTCGTGGACATGCAAGTCCACGCCGATAGACGCAAGAAAGATGCCAGTGAGTCCGCCTATGGTGAAGAGGCCGATGAAAGCAAAGGCGTAAAGCATCGGCGTCTCAAAGGTGATGGAGCCCTTGTAAAGCGTGGCCGTCCAGTTAAAAACTTTGACGGCGGAAGGTATCGCCACGAAGAAACTCAGCAGCGAGAAGATCAGCGCGGCGTAAGTGGAAATTCCGGCCACAAACATATGGTGAGCCCACACCAGGAATCCGAGCACTGCGATGCCGATCGAGGACATGGCAACGAAGTTATAGCCGAATATGCGCTTACGCGAGAAGCAGGCGATGACTTCGGTGATGACGCCCATGCTCGGCAGAATCATGATGTAAACAGCGGGGTGCGAATAGAACCAGAAGAGGTGCTGAAAGAGCAGCGGGTCGCCGCCCATTTTCGCATCGAAGATGCCGAAGTGGAAGAGCCGTTCCAGTACGACGAGCACAAGCGTGATGGCCAGCACCGGCGTGCCAAGAACCATGATGACCGAAGTTGCATAATGCGCCCAGATGAACAGAGGCAAGCGGCTCCAGGTCAATCCGGGCGCGCGCATCCTGTGCACTGTGACAATAAAGTTCAGCCCGGTCAGGATGGACGAGAAGCCGATAATAAAGACGCCCAAACCTGCGGTGATGACGTTGGTATTCGAATATGTGGTTGAGTAGGGAGTGTAGAAGGTCCAGCCTGTATCGACGCCACCGGTGAGGATGGAATAGAGAATAAAGCAAGCCCCGGCCATAAAGATGTACCAGCTCGCCAAATTCAACTTGGGAAAGGCAAGATCTTTGGCGCCGACCATCATGGGAACCAGGAAGTTGCCGAAGACCGACGGCACCGACGGGATCAGAAACAAAAAGATCATCACGATGCCGTGCATGGTAAAGAGCTTGTTATAGGTGTCGTCCAATACCAGATCGCCCGCCGGAGTCAGCAACTCCAAGCGGATCAGCATTGCAAAGAGGCCGCCAAGGAAAAAGAAAAGCGTGATCGAGATCAGGTAGAGAATCGCGATGCGCTTGTGATCCGTGGTCAGCAACCACGACTTGATACTGTAATCCGCGTTCAGGTAATTCGTCTTCGCTTCGCTGGTATGGATCGCTGTTTCCATGATTCGCCCTCTACTGCTTTGCCGCTGGGTTCACCGGCGTCGGTTGCGTTGGTTTCTCGGCCGGAGCCGCCGCCTGATCGCTCTTGACGGCCGAGGGTTCGGCCTTGGGAGCGACTGGATAATCTCCCGAGTTTGGTTGGCTGACCGGAAGCGGCAGGTTCGCCGTCCCATTGCCAAGCGCCTTGACGTACGCAACCAGCCCCACTATTTCCTCTTCACTTAGTTGGCCCTGGAAGGTCGGCATGATGTTCTTAAAGCCGCTCACAACCTTCGCGCCCGGATTCAGAATCGACTCACGGACGTAGCTTTCATCGGCGGTAATCGCGCGTCCATCGTCCAGCAGCACCGGTTTTCCGAAGAGCCCGACCAGATTGGGGCCACGTCCAGCTACATCAGAGCGATGACACATTGAGCAACCGTATTGCTGAAAGCTCTTTTCGCCCGCCGAGGCCAGCGAACCGTCCACACCTCCGGCGGCCCAGCGATCGTAATCCGCCGGATCCATCACGATCACCTCGCCCACCATCTCCGAGTGCTGCGTCCCACAATATTGCGAGCAGAAGAGGTGATAGTGCCCCGGCACCGTGGCATGGAACCACGTGGTTGTGTAGCGCCCCGGCAATACATCGGCCTTGACGCGGAATGCAGGAACGAAAAAGCTATGGATCACGTCCTGCGAAGTCATGATCATGCGGACATCGCGTCCAGCGGGAACGTGCAGTTCGTTAATCTCCCGCTGACCCTCTGTGTGCTGGAATTTCCACATCCACTGTTTGGCGACGGTGTAGATCTCCATGGAATCCTTGGGTGGACGGGTCTGCATGAAGAAGATCACCGAAGACCATACAAAGATAACCATCACGATGGCCAGCGGAATACCGGTCCACATCAACTCCAGCACGGTTGAGCCGTGAACCTGCGTCGCCTGCGGACTGCGCCCTTTGCGGTAACGAATGGCAAAGAACAGAATCAACGCAGAGATCAGGCAGGTAAAAAAGGCCGCCAGCGCCACCAGAAAGAAGTAGAGTGCGTCAACGTGTCCCGCCATGTTACTGGCGCGCGCCGGAAATAGTGGCAGATTTGACCACATAGCGTTTTATGCCCGTCCTGTTCCGATTCCTTGATCGTGCTTCTCTTTACGAAATAAAACTGCGAATAAGCCGCCCATAACGATGACTGTTACAATTCCGCCGAGCCGCACAATGTTCATGACCGTGGCACCATAATGGCCGGTACGCGGATCGTAGTGATAGCAGTAGAGCAGTACCTCGTCGGCAAGCGAGCCGATCTTATTTTGTGAGGCCTCAACGATGCCTAGTCGCATGTCCTTGGCCGAGTACTCCACCCCGTAGTAGTACTGCGCGATCTTGCCCTCGGGTGTGACCAGAATGATTCCGGCGGCGTGGACAAACTGGTCAAGCTTCGGGTCATACCGGTATTTCCATCCCACGGCGCTCGCGAGCGCTGCAATCTGCGTATGCTCGCCGGTGAGGAAGTGCCATCCCTTGCCTGCGTCGGGATTGCCCAGCTTCTTCAGGTACATCTCTTTTTTATTCGTCGCCAATTGCGGAGTCTCGCGAGGATCGATGCTCAAGGTGACGATTTCAAATTCCTTGCCGGGAACAAAGCGGATCACCTTCAGCGCAGAGGTCAGCCCATTGAGAACCTCGGTGCAGAGCATTGGGCACTCGAAGTAAACCAGGTTCAGGATGACGGGACGGCCCCGGTGAAAGTAGTCGCCCAGTTGCACCGTCTTTCCCTGCTCATCCTTGAAGGTGAGATTCATCGGCACCTGCTCGTTGAGACGCTGGTCGATGCCTACCCCCTCCAATCCGGGAGGCGCAACGGTCTTGGTCTCCGGCGGAGTAAAGATTTGCGCGGCGGCAAAACTCGACACTGCCGCCAGCGCCAGAATGATCGCCATCTTCCGAATTATTCCGTAGCAGAACATCATTTATTTTCCCCGCGAAGCTGTCGCGGTTGCTGCACTTACTTTGCCGCCTCGGGAGTGCCGCCTACACTCTTGTCGGGCTGCGTGGTTGCATCTTCCGTCGCGACCGGATTTGAATACTCTCGGCCCACGCCGGGATAATTTGGCAACGCTGCCGCACCGCTGCGCACGGGGAGGCGATTGACTACAACTTTGATCGCATCGTCAATTGGGGGATGCACGTTGCCTTGCCCATCTTGCCATGACGAGGCAGCCAGCGTTGCCGATTCCTTCAGCAGAAGATTCGTCATCTCGACTGTGTCATCGTCCGCCAGACGAGGCTCAGGAAACTTCTGAATGTTGACGTTGGCTGTGTTGGTCAATATTCCAGAGCGTGCTGCGACCGTCTTCGCTGCCAGCGGGCTCGTCTCAGGTTCGTGCTTGTCTGCAACCTTTGTCATGCCGACATACAAGCCAAGAACGGCCACGTGCGCGGCGATCGCGAAAATTGCCAGAACTACGAAGAAGATCAGGATGCCACGCGCGCCAATATCACTCTTATCGAACTCGACGCTCGGATTGCGCTCGCCGCCGCTTTGGGCTCCGTGATTAGTGGTCATGGTTTGGCTCCCAGAGGCGCGGCAGCATTGGTTCGGTAACCACCAGCAGGGGACGCCCACCGAGTTGCCGGAAGAACAGTCCCAGCCAGATGCATACCAGCGCGAGTGGCGCTACAAAGTACGTCCAGTGATAGGTGAGATGATGCGAATCCGCCCCGCTACCCGGAAATGGATTCGGTGCCACAAGCCAGTAGAGATCCACATAGCGCATTACCAGCACCAGCAGCGCAACTGGAACCAGCTTTCGCGCGTCACGTTTGAGATCGCGCGAGAGCAGCAGCAGGAACGGCAGCGCAAATTGGAGGATCACCAGCGCGAGCGCCACCATCTGCCATCCTCCGTGAATGCGGTCGAGGTACCAGGTAATCTCTTCTGGAAGATTGCCGGACCAGATAATGAGCCACTGCGAAAAGCTGAAGTAAGCCCAGACCATGGTGAACGCCAACATCAGCTTGCCGTAATCATGCAGTTGGCCTGGCCCAAGAATTCTGTCGAAGGGGGCGAAGGCGCGAAGCGAGCACAGTATTACGATGAGCAGCGCCATCATGGAAAGCATTTCGCTGATCATGAAAAACATTCCGAAGATGGTGGAATACCACGTTGGGTCCAGGGACATGACCCAATCGGTGCAGGCCGTGGTGATAGTGAGGCCATAGACCAAAATCCCAGGGCCGGACCATACCTTGAGCCTCTGCCACACTCGCGGCGAAGCGTCGCCATCCTGCTTGAGCGATCCCTTGCGCAAGGCCAGCGCCCAGAGATTCCAGATCACAAAATAAATTACGGCGCGCACGGTCCAGAACGACTCGTTCAGATAGCCGCTTTTGGCTGCCAGCGCATGATGCGCAGCGACGTAAGCGGGATCCAGCCAGATGTAAAGGCTATGCCGCCCGAACCAGATCGGCAGAAAGAGAATAGTAAGCAGCGGGATGTTTCCTATGGCGGCTTCCATGACGCGGCGGCCAATCATCCACCAGTTGCCGCCCGTCAGGTGACCGAGCATGAGCAGGGCCATGGCTCCGAGTGAAAATCCGAGGACCATCATGTAGCCGATCAGGTAGCCGCGGAAGAACTGCTGGCTCGATACGAAAGCTCCGGCGATGGCCACAATAGCCGCCACCACGCCGACGGCCAGCCATCGGGTGGAGAGCGATGAGAGCGCTGCGGGCGGCTCAAAGCGATAGGAAGCGGGATAGGTTGTGGTGCTCATCTACTTCGCCTCCGTTTCTTTATCTTTGGCGGGGCGCTGGGCGAGTTTCACATCGCCGTTGGAATGCTCCGATCCGGCGCTCGCCATTCCATGCTGTGCTGATGGGGCAACGCCGCCTTTGGCTGACTGTGAGAGTTGCAGCGCGCGAATGTAGGCCGCGATGCGCCAGCGGTCGGCCACCGGAACTTGCGCCGAGTAATCACCCATTGCACCCCAGCCGTTAGTCATCACGTTGAAGAAGTGTCCTACTGGAGCGTTCATCAGCCGCGGCTCGAAGTACGAAGGAGGCTTCTTGAAACCGCGCTGCACGATCATTCCATTGCCATCGCCTAGTTGCGAATGGCAGGGTGAACAGAAGACGTTGAAGCGCTCGCGGCCGCGCGCCAGATCGTTCTCCGTGATCGCAAAGGGAAACTGATCGACCACCTTGCCATCCACTTTTCCGGTGTAGAGCAACGGATCATCTTCGAGTTGTCCGCGCGCAATGGTGCCCTCCACCGGCGCACGCGCCGAACGGTGATCAGCATAAAAATCATTTTCGCGCAGAGGAACGAACTTGGGCTGGACCTGCATATCCAACCGGCAGGAGGCCAACAACATTAATCCGGCCGCACAGGTCAACAGAAACGCAGTGCGGCGCCATGCGATCTGGCTGACAATTTTCCAATCTTTCGCTTCGTGTGCCATGGGCTAGTCGGCGACCTCCGCGACATCGACTGCATCCGTCGCCTGCAAAAACCGCTTTGTCTCTTCCCGATTAAACTTTGGATCGACCGCCTCGATGCAGAGGAAGAAGCGGTCGCGGCTGGCGGCGGTGAAGCGGGGATGGTTGAACACCGGGTGATAGGGCTGCGGCAGGCCATTCAAGACCAACATGCCAACCACCGCCGTGATGCCGGCGAAAAGAATCGTCATTTCAAAGGTGATGATGACGAAGGATGGCCACGAGTTCAGCGGACGGCCACCGATGTTGAGCGGGTAGGCCCAGACGTGAACCCAATATTGCAGAAGAAATCCGCTCAAACCTCCGAGGATGCCGCCCATCAGGGCGAGCAGAGGCACTCGCGTCTTCTTAAATCCGATAGCATCGGCAGCCGCTTCCAGCGGAAACGGAGAGTAGGCGTCCATGCGGCGGTATCCGGCGGCGCGAGCCTTACGGCAGGCGAGGACCAGGCCGTCAGGAGTTGTGAACTCAGCGATCACTCCGTGGAGCGGCTGTTCAGTCATGGGCGGCCACCTCCTCGCTCAGTTTGGCCTGCGGCAACAGCGTGCGCATTTCAAAGATGGTAATCATGGGCATGAGCCGCACAAAGAGGAACATGGCGCAGAAGAACAGCCCGAGGGTTCCGACGAAGACCGCGTAGTCCCAGCGTGTGGCCACGTAGCTGCCCCAGGAAGATGGCAGGAAGTCTCGATGCAGGCTAACAACAACAATTACGAAACGCTCCAGCCACATGCCGAGCAGAACGATCAAAGAGGTGACGAAGAGCATCGCCGGATTCATGCGCACCTTACGGATCCAGAGCGCTTGAGGAATCAGAATATTGAAGAGGATCAGACACCAGTACGCCCAGCCCATCGGGCCAAACATCCGGTTCTTGAACATGAACATTTCGTAGAAGCTGCCGGAATAGTATGCGTAAAACGCATCCATGATGTAGCCGTAGGCGACGATCAGTCCCGTGCCAAGCATGACCTTGGCTGCGTTATCGAGGTGGCGCATGGTTATCATGTCTTGCACGCCATAGAAGTAGCGGATTGGAATCGCCAGCACCAGCACCATGGCGAAGCCTGAATAGATTGCACCGGCAACAAAGTACGGAGGGAAGACCGTTGTGTGCCAGCCCGGCACAATCGAAACTGCGAAGTCGAATGACACGACAGTGTGCACGGAGAGCACGAGCGGCGTCGCCAGCCCGGCGAGCAGCAGATATGCACTCTCGTAGCGCTTCCAGTGGCGAGCGGAGCCGCGCCAGCCCATCGCCAGCAATCCGTAGATAACCTTTGCCACGCGGTCTTTCGCGGTGTCGCGGAAGGTCGCCAGATCGGGAATCAGTCCAACGAACCAGAAGAGCGCTGAAATTGTGGCGTAGGTGGAAACCGCGAAGACATCCCAGAGCAGCGGACTGCGGAACTGCGGCCACACTCCCATGGTGTTGGGATACGGGAAGAGCCAGTAGGCGAGCCACGGGCGGCCTGTGTGCATGACGGGAAACAATCCGGCACAGGCTACGGCAAAGAGCGTCATGGCCTCGGCAAAGCGGTTGATGGAGTTACGCCAGCCCTGCTTGAGCAGCAGCAGAATCGCCGAAATCAAAGTGCCCGCATGGCCAATACCGATCCACCAGACAAAGTTCACAATGGCGAAGCCCCAACCAACAGGAATGTTGATGCCCCAGATGCCGACGCCACGGTAGAACAGGTACGACATGGCAAAAAGCAGCAGATTCATGAGGCCAAAGAAGAGGACGAAGCCGCCCACCCATCCCAGCGTAACTGGCCTCCGCAAAACGATCGACACGATTTTGTCAGTGACGGTCTCCAGCGTGTGGCCGGGCGTGAGAACCGGCGACTGCCCGGGCAGAAGCCGTTCTAGCGTCGTGGTAGCGTTGGTCTCCGGAAGTTGATCCATGATCCTTTACGACTCCAACTCAGGATTCGGGTTCCGCACCGCGGCCATGTATGTGGTTCGCGGACGTGTGTTGAGTTCTTCCAGCAAGCCGTAATTCCGCTGAGAAGCTTTCAGCTTCGCAACCCGGCTGGTTGGGTCGTTGAGATCGCCAAAGACGATCGCCTCTGCCGGACACGCCTGCTGGCAGGCTGTCAGAATTTCGCCGTCGCGCACCTTACGGTTCTGCTCTTCTGCATCGATTCTGCCGTGGGTGATGCGCTGAATGCAGTAGGTGCATTTCTCCATCACGCCACGGCTGCGCACCGTTACCTCGGGATTGCGCTGGAACTTCAACTGCGGCGTGTCAAAATCTGAAAACAGAAGGAAGTTGAAGCGGCGGACCTTGTACGGGCAATTGTTGGAGCAATACCTGGTGCCCACGCAGCGGTTGTAAACCATGTCATTCAAGCCTTCGCTGGAATGCGCGGTTGCGCCAACCGGACAAACAACTTCGCACGGAGCGTTCTCACACTGCATGCATGGCACAGGCTGGAAGTAGGTTTTAGGATTTTCCGGCGAGCCTTCGTGATAGTTATCGATGCGCAGCCAGTGCATGATGCGGCCGCGCTTGACCTGTTCCTTGCCCACGACCGCGATATTGTTTTCGGCCTGGCAAGCCACTTCGCAGGCCTTGCATCCCACGCAGGAATTCAGGTCAATCGCCATGCCCCATTTATTTTCCTTGTACTCGTAGGGCGCGTACATTGTGAGCCCTGCGGGCGGAGCCTCGACCAATTCGTGGGCAAAGCCGGGACTCTTGATGAACTCCTCCAAGGTCGCCACTCGCACAATTGCACGGCCCTCCATCGCCTGATGGCCTTGCGGAGAAGCTAGCCCCGAATGCTTGCCCGTGGCTCGCAAGCGCATCCCACCCGCAGACCAGAGCGCATTGGAGGTGCGCAGCTCATATCCGCTGAATCCAATTCCTGAACCAACCCTGCCGGCGTGGGTACGACCGTAGCCAAGATTTACCGTAACTGCGCCGTCCGGATGCCCAGGTGTAAGCCAGATTGCGCCCTTCACTTTGCGCCCGGCCAGTTCCAACTCCACTTCATCTTCGCTTTTCAGGTTGAGCTTTTTGGCGGTGGCAACGCTCATCAGCACAGGATTTTCCCAGCATATCTGTGTCATCGGCTTGGGAGTCTCCTGCAGCCAGCCGTTGTTGGCGAAGCGTCCATCGTAGATGGTGGCATCGCGACGGAAGATAATCTCCAGGCCGGTCGTTGGGGCCGCCGCTGGCGGAAGCGCAAGTTTCGCGCTCACTGCTTTGGGCGCGAAGGCAGAACCGGCCACGAATCCGTCGTGCAGTGAGCGATCCCACCAGCGCTTGAAGTCCATGCCGTTGTGTTGCGCCTGCCAGTAACGCTGCGTCAGCTCGTAGCTGGATGCCTGGTTCTGATTGATCACGAATTCGATCAACTCGCTCTCGCTGTGTCCGCCGTAGAGCGGCGCAATCAGCGGCTGAACAAAACTGACCGTGCCGTCGAAGCAGCGAGTATCGCCCCACTGCTCGAGGTAGTGGGTGCCGCTGACGTGCCAGTGGCAATACTTCGAGGTCTCGTCCTGATAAAGGCCCAAGTGCACACGCAATCCGACCTTGTTGAATGCGTTGAGGAAATCAAAGTCCGCAGGAGCGTCGTAGACCGGGTTGGTGTTCATCACTAGCAGCATGTCCACTTTGCCGTCACGCATCTCTTGCGTAAGCTGGCGGAGCTGCTCCACCTTCGGCGTGGCTGCAAATGGATCGACCGGATCGGTGTAGGTCACCGTTTTGCCGACGGCGCCGAGCGCGCCGTTGATAGCGTGTGCGAGTGCGTGGGTCGCTGGAGTCTGAGCATCGCCCACCATCACCAGCGCCGCACCGCGATTGGCTTGCAAATCCTTTACCAGCGCGGCGGCAAATTTCTGCTGCGAAGCGTTGAACTCTCCGCCCGCCTGCGCAACGCCTAATGCCGAGGCCAGCGCGCGAGCAAAGCTCTCGACCTCGCTGGCTTTCATGTGCAGCCGATGATCGGCCTTGGCTGCGGTGTTCGTCGGTGAACTCTCGACGGCATAGAAGCGCAGCATCTCTTCTTTCAGCTCAGGACGCCGCCGCCGTGAAAATTCGCGCGTATATTTGTGGAATCCGGGTGTGCCCGACGAGAGAAAATCTCCATCGAGCGAGAGGAGGACCTTGGCGTTGGCAAAGTTATAGATGGTCTCCACGGGCTGGCCGAAGGCCATTTGCGCACCGGCGTACACGCTGTCGCGGTTCACGGCCTCCCACTGATACCACTTGGCCTGGGGATAGGTCTTCAGCAATTCCTGCATCTGCGCCACAAACGAGGGCGAGGAAGTCGCTCCGCTGAGCACTCGTAGGCCCGCACCACCCTTGGCCTTTTCCGCCTGAATCGGGGCACGCAAGCTTGAGAGCAGGTCCGGCCAGGTGCGCATCTCCAACAAGTAGGTGTTGGTCTGCGAGCGGTCAGGGTCATACATGGTCAGTACGCTGGACTGGTTAAGCACGTCGGTTCCGCCAAGCGAGGAGGGATGCTGCGGATTGCCCTCGATCTTGGTGGGACGCCCTTCGTGACTTTCCACCAAAAGGCCTGTGCCATAAGCTCCCAAAGGCATTGCCGTGGCATAGAAGAGAGGTTTGCCAGGAACAACGTTGTTCGGCTGCTTTACGTAGGGCACAATCGCTTCCATGGGCTGGCGGGTGCAGGCGCCTAACCCGGCCAGCGCCAGTGATGCGCCCATGATCTTCAGGAAGTCGCGGCGTGAGGCGTTGTCGGTCCACTCCGAGGCATGCTTTGGGAACTCGCGATGCAGCATCTCCGCAAACTCAGGGGTCTGAGCCAGCTCGTCCAGGGTGCGCCAGTACTTTGGCCCGCGAGCCTCGCTTAGCTTCTCACGCACGTCGGCGAGTTCCAGCTTATTCTTGCTGCCGGGACAGACATCTCCAGTTCCAGTCTTCCGCACGTTATCCATTCGCTTCGATTCCACTCGTCAGTTTCTCTGCTTCGGTTGCCGCCAAGCACGCTCAGCGGTGGCAGGTATTGCAACTGGTAATGTCGCGCGGTGATCGCACGTTGTTCGCCTTGACCAGGTAGGTGCCGAGTCCATCGGTTCCCGTCTGGTGGGTGAACGTCTTGTACGCAGCGCCCTCACGAATTGTGACCGGATGCTCTTGCGAAGGCTCTTCGTAGGCCATGTTGAATATCTGGTCGCCCATCGTCGCGGGATCCTTGGGGTCCTGCTTGACGTAATGCGGCCGCAGATTCTTCTCCGGCGAGCGATGGCAGTTGATGCACCACTCCATCTGCAATGAAGCCTGGTTGTACATCAGCGCCATTTTGTCTACACGGCCATGGCATGTGGCGCAGCCAACGCCTTTATTTATGTGAATGCTGTGGTCGAAGTAAGCAAAGTCCGGCAAATCGTTGGCGCGTGTCCACATCAAGCTTTGTCCGGAGCGATAGCTTTCGCGTACCGGCTCAAGCATTGGAGCCGCCGTCCAAATTTGTGTGTGGCAGTTCATGCAGGTCTTAGTGGGCGGTATGCCCGCAAAGCCGGAAACCTCAACCGAGGTATGGCAGTAGCGGCAGTCAATGCCCAGTCCCGCAACGTGATGCTGGTGCGGAAATGGAACCGGCTGCGGACGTGCAACACCGGCCCAGGTGAAGTAAGGTGAACGCTGCAACTGCAACGCCGCCCAAAGGAGGCCAACCACCAGGATTAATCCGCCCAGAATGGATGCCTTTGCAATCGTGTTGGCACTGCGATGAAATATCTGCGCCATGTATGGAAACTTATCCGATACGTCCCTGCCAGGGTCTTTGCCCAGACTGAGGCGAGGAAGTCAGGAAGTGCGCTGGAGGCATTGACGACCTGCAAACGTGCTCTTGTTCCTCTTCGCCGTGTGTGAAAGACAACTCAACGATGCGCGATGTAACTCACTCAAACATTGGATCATAGCAGGTACACCGCTCCTGCCACTCCGTTTGAACAAAGAATTACTCGATGCTTGCAGCCCAGTTCACATAATCTCGCGTGGATCTAAACTATATTCCTGAAGAGCTGATCTTGGTGGCCTGCGCCACTACCTACATCCATCCGCTCCGACTCGCCGGAATCTGCAGATGCGATCAACTCTGCAAAGAACTGGACCACAGAACCGAGTCGCCGAGAGCAGCTAAGGTTGAGATGCAACTACATGGGAATTAAGTGCAGATTTTTCACTGTGTAAGAGTACGCTGCCAGATCGGCGTCCCAATTCGAAACATAAAGTTGGCGTATGGGGCCAAAACTCTCCTAAAGATGGCCCCTCAGGAGAAGGCTCCGGACAGGACAATGCCATCCGGGAACATCGTATTGCCGTTCTACTGGTCATCGGTTCAGATAGAAATCCACTGTAACTTCCATCTTCACCGCGACTGGCTCGCCATTTCGCTCGGCCGGCCGGTATTTCCACACCTTTACTGCGACGATGGCGTTCTCGTCAAGTCCATATCCCAGGCCCTTGACCACCTTGGCATCAATGACGTCACCCTTTCTATCGACGACGATCGCCATGGTGACGCTGCCTTCAATCTTGTTCTTCCGTGCCTCTGGGGTATAGTCCGGGCTGGCCACTTCGATCAACTGCGGAGGAGTGATCTCAGTGGTGAGGGCGAAAGCCTGCTCGCCGGCCTGTGCCTTGTTCTGTGCCACGCACAAGGGCAATACGAAGAGCATGAACAGGACAACGATGAACACTGCGAGAATGCGTTTCATGGGATACCTCCGCGCCGCGACCTACTACCTGCGGCAGCTACTTTCCAAAGGTATTTCAACGCTCTTCCGCAACCCATGCAGTGATCCAGCGCACATTGCTCGGCCCGATGCCGCACATCGGCCTAAGAAATCACCAGCATCTTTGGTTCCGTCATTTCTTCGATCGCATATCGAATGCCTTCGCGTCCGCTGCCGGAATCCTTTACCCCTCCATAGGGCATGTTATCGAGGCGATACGTCGGGACATCACCGGCAATGACGGCACCGACCTCCAACTCGTCCCAGGCACGCATCAGACGACCGATGTCCCGGGTCATCACTCCTGCCTGCAAGCCGTAACGGGAGCGGTTCACCCGCGCAAGGGCCTCGCCGAAATCGTCATAGGCTTCCACGGTGACCACTGGTGCGAAAATCTCATCGCAGTTGACTCGCTGTGTCTCCGTTGTGCCGGTCAGCACCGTAGGGGTGAAGAGCGTGCCGCTGCGCTTGCCTCCGCAGATGACCTTTGCGCCCTGTGCCACGGCCTCGGCAATCCAGCTTTCAGTTTTTTCGGCATCTGCCAGGCGGATCATCGGGCCAATGTCGGTCGATTCGGCGGCAGGATCGCCGAGGCGAAGCTTCTGCACCGCCGCAGAAAGCTTCTCGACGAATCCAGCAAAGATCGTGCGCTCCACGAAGATTCGCTGCACGCTGATGCAGCTTTGTCCGGAGTATGAAAAGCCACCGGCCACGCACCGCTCGACTGCATGATCAACGTCGACATCTGAGTGGATGATGCATCCGGCGTTCCCGCCCAGCTCGAGCGTAGTGCGCTTTTTGCCGGCGCGTGCCTTCAGCGCCCAGCCTGCAGCCGCAGACCCGGTAAAGGTGAAAAGCTTGAAGCGCTCGTCTTCGACCAGTGGCGCGGCGGTTTCGGTGGTCATTGGAAGAATGCTGACAGCCTCCGGCGGATAGCCTGAGCGGGCGATCACATCGGCCAGCATTAGCGCCACCATCGGAGTCTTAGTAGCGGGCTTGAGGACGATTGGGCAGCCGGCGGCGATTGCAGGCGCAATCTTATGCGCCACCAGGTTCATTGGAAAATTGAAGGGCGTAATCCCCGATATTGGCCCCAGTGGCACACGGCGCACTAGCCCAAGGCGATTGGTACCGGCGGCTAGCGCGTCCAGGGCGAGGAGGTCGCCGTTCAGCCGCGTTGTCTCTTCCGCTGCAAGTTGGAAGCAAAACGCCGCGCGCTCGGCTTCGCCACGAGCAGCGCGGATTGGCTTTCCCGCCTCTGCTGAAATACATTGGGCAAACTCTTCGATGCGCCCATTCAATTCGGCTGCGATCATGGCCAGTGCCTTTTGGCGCGCATACGCAGGGAGTTTACGGGTCACAGCAAAGGCTTTGTCAGCCGCCTGAATGGCCTCTTCAAGATCTTGCGGCTGGGCCAGCGAAACTCGCCCCACAACGCGCTGATCGAAGGGAGAAGTCACATCGACAATTTGCGTTGAAGTACGCCACTGCCCGGCGAGGTAGAAGGCATAAACTCCGGTGCTGGCGGCGGCGCGCGAATCAATTGTGCTTGTTTCAGAGCTGTCGCGATTCATGCGTTTAATGGTACACCAGCAGACTGTCCCTCAAAATACTTGCAGGTAGCAACGGTCAGCAAAGGATTCACTGGCAAGACCGCTTGGGCTTAACAACAGCCACATGGCTTGCCGCGAAGCGCCTCACGCGCTTCGAAGAGAATTAACGGAGTAATCACTAATGCCGCAACCGGGTCTGCCCATGCAATGTGACAGATCGCGTGGAGCGCAAGACCGATGAGAGCGATGACGGAAAAATACGCGCATAAGGCAGACTCCGCTGCATCAGCTCTCAGCGCAGCACTACCAGTCAAGGCGGAGAGACGCCGTTTCTCCCTGGCAAGCCACGGCATGAGAATCGCCGCGAAGACCAGAACCGCCATGCCCAAGTAACTGGTCTGCGGTCCGCTGCGTCCGAGTAAAGACATGGCCGAAACGAAAGCAACGAACGCCGCCAGCGCGATTAGCAGCCCGCCTGCGACCCTGGACGCACGCCGCTCCGCAGCCTCCGATGCGTGGCTGCGAAAGCGCCACAATACAACAACGGCTGACATCAGTTCGATGGCGCTATCTCCGCCGAAAGCAGCTAGAGCGGGGCTACGGGCCGTCCACGCTGCCCACAACGACAGGGCGGCTTCAATGCTCATCCAGACAATGGTGATAATTTGGACGCGCTTAATCTGACGCCTGGCAGCCGAGATTTGATCGGTCGAAAGCACAAGTGAATTATGACAGAGCAGGGGCATCGGCGGACTGCTGCAACACATTGTTCCAGGAGTTCGGAGACTGAAATCTCCCGCTGCGCCACTGGCTGCTTACGCCATTCGAGCTCAACAAAAATGCGCACCCGGAGGCGCGCATGATTGATTGTATCCGCCGTTCGGCGCTGGTAAGCGCGAGTGGCGGAGGGGTAAGGTAAATCTATGCCGTTGGCTCTGCTCCGCCCTCAGGCGCAGGGCCTTGCTGCTCTTCCATCGCCTTGCGCGTCTCTTCGGCGCGCTTGGCACGGAGTTCGGCGCGTTTTCCGCGCTTCTCATCCACGACTTTCTCGCTGCCGAGAATCTCAATGAACGCCTTGGCGCCGCCGTCTCCCTTGCGGAAGCCGGTAAGAATGATCCGGGTGTAACCGCCCGGCCGATCGCCGAAGCGCGGGCCGATGGTTTTGAAGAGCTTATCGACGGCTTCCGGAGTCATCAGGAACGATGCCGCCAGACGACGGTCTGCGACGCTACCTTTTTTGCCGAGCGTAATCATCTTCTCGACGTGGGACTTCATTGCCTTGGCCTTGGTGACGGTGGTCTCGATGCGCTCCTCGATGATCAGAGAAGTGACGAGGTTCCTCAGCAAAGCGCGCCGGTGGGAGGTGTTCCGGCCGAGTTTCCAACCTGCTACACGATGACGCATGACTCAATCCTTGATATCGCCGGAGGTACTGACAGTCCGGCTGAACTTGATTCCCCGGCCAGGCCGGAGGAATTGCGAGAGGTGTTTTGAAGCACCGCCCACGAAAACCGAGCGCAGCAACCGGAGCGGCAATATTTGCCGCAGCCCGGCTGCGAGCTCACTTAGTAGCTCGGGTTACCTTCGCCAGAGCCATACGCAGGCGGCAGGCCGCCTCCCATTGTCGACTGGCTGGTGGCAATTGCGTTGCCGTGCTCGTCGATCTTCATGCCAAGACCGAGACCCATCGAGGCAAGAATTTCCTTGATCTCGTTGAGGGACTTACGGCCGAAGTTCTTGGTCTTCAGCATCTCAGCCTCAGACTTGCAAACCAGCTCGCCGATGGTCTGGATGTTGGCGTTCTTCAAGCAGTTGTAACTGCGAACGCTAAGCTCCAGCTCTTCGACCGAGCGATTGAGATTTTCGTTGCGGATCTCCGGCTTGTTGTCGGCCGAAACTCCAGCAGCTTCCACCTCTTCCTCAAAGTTGATGAAGATATTCATGTGGTCTTTCAGCAGCTTGGCGGCCAGTCCCATTGCGTCCGGAGGCGTCACCGAGCCGTTGGTCCACACTTCCAAGGCAAGCTTGTCATAGTCGGTGATCTGACCGAGACGGGCTGCTTCCACGGAGTAGTTAACCTTGCGCACCGGCGAGTGAACCGAATCGATGGGAATGAAACCGAGTCCGAGATCCTCGTCGAAATTCTTGTCGGCTGAAACGTAGCCCCGGCCCTTCTTCAGGCGAAGCTCCATCTCAATCTTGCCACCCTCGCTGACGGTCGCAATGTAGACGTCTTTATCCAGAACTTCAACATCGCCGTCGGCTTCGATCATGCCACTGGTAATCACACCCGGCTGGTCGGCCCGCAGGTAAATCATCTTGGGCGCATCCCCGGAGAGCTTGAACGGGACCTGCTTGAGGTTAAGGATTATGTCCGTCGCATCTTCGACGACACCGGGGATCGACTGGAATTCGTGCAGCACACCTTCGATTTTGACTGCGGTGATGGCCGCGCCCTCGATGGAGGAGAGCAGCACGCGCCGCAGCGCATTTCCGATAGTGGTGCCGAATCCGCGCTCGAACGGCTGCGCCCAGAAGTGACCATACTTGTCGGTCAGCGATTCAGAGTCGATCGCCAGGCGCTTAGGTTTTTGAAATCCCTTCCAGAGCATTCGTTTTTCCTCTTTCTTCGGCCGTTTGGCACTGCGGCTGAACTGGCCCGCAGGCGGATCTGGTCCGAGACAGGGTGATGCGGCACGGGTTGAAGGCCGTGCCGCGGTAATTTAGGTTGCTCGACAGCTGCAAACTGTTCTCCGCAGCGCCAGCTCCCATGAAACTTACAAATGGCAGGCGAAACAGGGCGCAAACGCCCTCCCCCGCTACTTGCTGTAAAGTTCGACGATGAGCTGCTCGTTGACGGGCAGGTTGATGTCTTCGCGTCGGGGCAGCGCCAAAACGCGGCCCTTGTAATTCTCACGATCGATCTCTAGCCATGTCGGAGCGGTCTGGTGCGAAGCAAAGCCCTTCGCGGCTTCCAGAATCACCAGCTTAAGGCTGCCTTCGCGAATCGCGATCTCTTCGCCCACGTTAACCTGGAACGAAGGAATATTCACCTTGCGGCCGTTGACCGCAACGTGACCGTGGCGCACGAGCTGGCGGGCCTGACGGCGCGCAACCGCGAAACCAAGGCGGTAAACAACCGAATCGAGACGGCGCTCAAGCTGCTGGAGCAAAATTTCGCCGGTAACGCCTTTTGCGCGAGCGGCCTTCTCGAAGTAGTTGCGGAATTGGCCTTCCTGCGCAAAGTACATGCGCTTGGCCTTCTGCTTTTCGCGGAGTTGGAGACCGTAACCGACGATCTTTGCCTTGCGATCCTTGCCGTGCTGGCCAGGGGCAAAATTGCGCTTCTCGACCGGACATTTTTCCATGAAGCACTTTGCGCCCTTGAGGAAAAGCTTGGTTCCCTCGCGGCGGCAAAGGCGGCATACTGCATCTTTATAGCGAGCCAACTTATATCTCCTTCAGTCTGGGAGCGGTTTACAGGAGTTGGAATCCTTTCCATCCCGCTCGAATCTTTGTCAGCCGGCACGAGCCCTGAGCTATGCCGGGGCGCCGCCATAAAGTGGCGGCTATGGTACTGCGATCAGACGCGACGCTTTTTAGGCGGACGGCAGCCGTTGTGGGGAACCGGTGTGACGTCCTTGATTGTACGTACTTCGACTCCAGCCGCGGCCAGCGCACGAATTGCGGATTCACGGCCCGAGCCGGGGCCCGAAACACGCACATCTACCGAACGTAGCCCGTGGTCACGCGCAGTGGTGGCGGCGTTCATCGCAGCCTGTTGCGCGGCAAATGGCGTACCCTTGCGCGAACCGCGGAAGCCCAGCGAGCCGGAGCTCTTCCAGGAAATCACGTTGCCCAATGGGTCGCTGATGGTGACAATAGTGTTGTTGAAAGAGGCGCTGATTGTCACAAGCCCATGAGGAATGTGCTTGCGCTCTTTCTTCTTAAACTTCTTATTCTTGCCCTTCTTGTCCGACGCAGAAGCGCCAGCACTAGCTGCTTTTGCCATATTCCGTTCTCTATTCCTGTTCTGGGGTTACCAGTAAGCGCTTTCCATACCTGCCGACGGAGGCGGCCAGCGGAAAGACGCGACCTTACGGCAAAGCGAAACTACTTAGTCGCCTTCTTCTTGCCAGCCACCGTTCCCTTGCGCGGCCCCTTGCGGGTACGAGCATTGGTATGCGTGCGCTGTCCGCGGACAGGCAGGCTGCGGCGGTGACGGTTGCCGCGATATGAGCCAATTTCGATGAGTCGCTTGATGTGAAGCGAGATCTCCTTGCGCAGGTCGCCTTCTACCTGGCCTTCGTTCTCGATCACCTGACGAATGCGATTCACTTCCTCTTCGCTCAGGTCCTGGATCTTCTTGAAGGGATCGACCGTCGCTGTGCCGAGAATCTTAACGGCGCGGGGCTGGCCAATTCCGTAGATATAAGTGAGCGCGATGCGTGCCTGTTTGTTACGGGGCAGATCGACGCCTGCAATACGTGCCATGTGTGTGTCCTACTCTTAGGTTTCTACTTCGTGTTAGGCAGCCCCTCAGGATTAACCCTGACGCTGCTTATGTTTCGAGTTTTCGCAGATCACCCGCACCACTCCGTGGCGATGAATGACCTTGCACTTGTCACAGATCTTCTTAACTGAAGCCCGTACCTTCATTTGCCACTTCCTTGTTCAACTCCCCACGCCGCTGACTTCACGCCGAAAGGAACCTCGAGTCAGGGCCTTGCAGCCCCTTCAACAAACACGCAAATACCCGCCAGCCCAAACTGGGCCATCGCGGGTTGCGCGAGCTTTGCCGCTACTTGTAGCGGTACACAATCCGGCCGCGATTCAGGTCGTAAGGAGACAGCTCCACGGCCACGCGGTCACCTGGAAGAATTCGAATGAAGTTTTTGCGCATCTTGCCTGAGACGTGCGCAAGCACTTCGTGGTCATTCTCAAGTTTTACCCTGAACATCGCATTGGGCAGTGGCTCAATCACCATTGCCATAACTTCAATCGCGTCTTCCTTACTCATCCAACCTCAATTTTAGAAACTCAATTTCGATTTCAAGCCTCGCGAACGGGACCGAAATCTGCCGCTAATTCGTCAAGATCAACGGACCGTCTTTTGTAATGGCGACGCAGTGCTCAAAATGGGCGCTGGGCCTGCCGTCCTCGGTTACTGCCGTCCACTTGTCGTCCAACACCCGGACTGACGCTCCTCCGGCATTCACCATTGGTTCAATAGCGATCACCATACCTTCGCGCAACTTCAGGCCGTGGTCGCGTACTCCATAGTTAGGCACCTGAGGGTCTTCGTGCAACTTGGTCCCAATGCCATGTCCTACAAATTCCCGCACAACGCTGAATCCCGCGGCTTCCACAAACTCCTGCACCGCAGCGCCGATATCGCCCAACCGTTTCCCTACAAGTGCAACCTCAATCCCTTTGTGCAACGACTGTTCGGTTACCTCCAGGAGCTTGCGAGCCTCGTCATTGACTGCCCCGACCGGAACCGTTACCGCCGCGTCGCCGTAATAGCCGTCCAGCACAACTCCGCAGTCAATGGAAACGATATCTCCTTCAACCAGTTTGCGCGTCTCCGACGGGATGCCATGCACGACTTCCTGATTGATTGAGGTGCAGAGCACGCAAGGGTAATCGTAATATCCCTTGAAAGCGGGCTTTGCCCCTGAATCCCGAATTTTCTTTTCCGCCTCACGCTCCAAGTCCATCGTACTAAGACCGGGCGCGACCATGGCTCGTACAGCATTTAACACTTGGCGAACGATGCGACCGCTGCGCCGCATCTTTTCGATTTCGCCAGCGGACTTACACACAATCGCCATTTTCGATCGCCTTACATGCCTCGGAGGTAATGAACTCCAACTCCGCAGCACCGTTAATGTCGGTCAGGCGCTTCTGCCGCGCATAGTGATCCACGAGCGGTAAAGTTTCAACTTCGTACTTTTTCAGGCGCTCCCTGATGACATCATCCTCATCATCCTTGCGCGTAACAAGAGTGGTGCCGTCTACATCGCAGACGCCTTCAACTTTGGGTCGCTGAGTGGTGTTGACGCTATAGATCCGACCACAGGTGGGACAAGTCCGACGCCCGGTAAGCCTTCGCAATAGAAAATTATACTCCACCACCAACTGAATCACAACCGGCTGCTTTCGGCAGCCTTGCTTAGTGCGAAAGAAGTCATACTCAACAAGGTGCTTGTCGAGCCACTTGGCCTGCGCCGCCGTGCGAGGGAATCCATCCAGGATAAAGCCCCGTGCACAATCCGGCTGGGCCAACCGGTCTGCCAAAATCTGGCAGGCTAGTTCGTCAGAAATAAACTCTCCGTGCTCAATTACTCCTGCTGCGATTTTGCCTAGCTCGGTGCCCCTGCGGATGTTGTCGCGCAGAATAGCTCCCGTCGAAATTGCGGGAATCCCGTAATGGTCCGAAATCCGTTTCGCTTGTGTGCCCTTGCCGGCTCCCGGCGCGCCCATCAAAATCACCGGGCCCACGAGGATTTCAGTGTTCTGATTTACTGACCTGGCGATTGCCTCTTTTTCCATCACGCAACCTCCCGCATCGAATCTGAGTTCGATGCTAAGGCTTGGTACTTTACCACGCTCTGCGCCCCCTTATGCGGCCACTTTTGGGAGTAAATCCTTCATAGTGGCGCATGATTAGCTGTGATTCAATTTGGTTGGCCGTATCCATCGCTACACCCACAACGATCAGAAGTGAAGTTCCTCCGAAGTAGAAGTTCACGTTCAGACCGTGCAATATCCAGTTCGGCAGATGGTCAAACATCGCGCCACCCATCCAAACCGGGAGGTTGTTGAGGTGAATACCGGCAATCATCCACTCTGGAATCAAGGAGATAATAATCAGGTACAGTGCGCCGACCAGAGTAATACGGGTCAGAACATCATTGATATAGTTGCTCGTGCGGACTCCGGGGCGAATGCCTGGAATGAACCCGCCGTACTTCTGCATATTGTCGCTAACATCTTTTGGATTGAATACGATAGACACGTAGAAGTAAGCGAAGAATAGTATTCCGACGGCATACAGGAAGGTATGCAACGGTTCGCCCCACCCCATTGCCCTGCTCAGCCCGGCAAAGAACGTGCCGAAGTAGCGGTTGTTCTGCAGCGCATATCCGATGGTCTGCGGCAGGGTGAGCACTGAACTGGCAAAGATTACCGGCATCACGCCGCCCGAGTTAACCCGTAGCGGCAGGTGCGTTGACTGCCCGCCCATCACCTTGCGTCCCACAACCCGCTTGGCATACTGCACAGGAATTCGCCGCTCAGACCGCTCCACGAAGACGATGAAAGCAACTACCGCTATCATGATAACCAGCAGAAGCACGATCCCGATCGGGCCAAGTGCGCCGCCACTGGTTGCCTTTAAGAACAGTTCTACAACCGCACGGGGCAGTCCCACGACAATTCCGGTGAAGATAATCAGCGACATACCGTTGCCGATGCCGCGTTCCGTAATCTGCTCGCCAAGCCACATGACGAACGTAGTACCGGTAGTCAAGGTCAGCACCGTCATCAGTACAAAAGCGAAGCCAGGATTGCGAACCAGTTGCTCACCGCCAACTCCGCGCTGCAAGGTCATCGCAATGCCAAGCGACTGCAAGACGCTCAGAACCACGGTCAAGTAGCGGGTCCACTGGGTGATTTTTTTTCGGCCAAGCTCGCCTTCTTTTTGCAGCCTCGCCAGCGGCTCGTAAACCACGGTGAGTAACTGCAAGATGATCGAGGCGGTGATGTAGGGCATGATGCCCAAGGCGAAGATCGTCAATCGGCGCAAGTTGCCGCCGCTGAAAAGATCGACAAAGCCGAGCAATCCGCCACTGGCGTTGGCAAACAAGCGTGCCAGCGCCGCAGGATCAATACCGGGGGTCGGAAGGTGACCGCCGATGCGGTAAACGGCAAGCAGCCCAAGCGTAAACATTACGCGCCTGCGCAGATCCGGGATCTTAAAGATGTTCGCCAGCTTCTCGAACATGGTAATAGGACCTCTGTGTCTATGCTGTTCGGGCCACGGATCCTCCAGTCAGTAGGAGAGAACCGGGCCCAGCCCACCTGTTCGCTGCAGGCGGGCTCGGGTGATCTTACTTCTTGCCTCGTTTGATGGCTGCGGGCTGCTTGATCTCAATAATCTCAGCCTTACCGCCTGCAGCAGTGATCTTCTTTTGTGCCGTCTCGCTGAACTTGTGAGCGTACACCGTAATCGAAGTGGTTAAATCGCCCACCCCGAGAACCTTGATCAGTCCATTCTTCTTGCTGATCACGCGCAGCTCAAAAAGAACCTCGGGAGTCAACTCCGCCACGCCCAGCTCAGCCAGCCGCGACAGGTTCACCACCTGGAATTCCTTCTTGAAGATGTTGACGAAGCCGCGCTTAGGCAAGCGCCGGTGCAGCGGCATCTGGCCGCCTTCAAAGCCGCGCATACTGCGCGAACCGGAGCGCGAGCGCTGCCCCTTATGGCCTCTGGTCGAAGTCTTACCCATGCCAGAGCCCATGCCTCGGCCCACGCGCTTGCGGTTTTCATTCGCCTTGGCTGGCTTGCGAATCGTTGTCAGATTCATTGTTCCTATCCCTGCATGGTGCCAAACATGCTGATGGGCCGTCTGTGACTGCCGAACAGCTCCATCTTAGTGCCGGAGCGTTCCCCGTGGCGAGCGGGCTGTTTCCTGGCGCCGTCCAGCATAGCCGGACGACTCGGTTTGCGAGCGCCTGAGGCCGGAGCGGCATTCCTGCCGCATACCCGCCGGGCCCTCACTTCTCAGCAACTTCCCTAGCTGTGGTCCGCCCCGGCCTACTCGCCGAGAATCTGAACCAGATGCGGCACCTTGGCCACCATGCCACGAATCGAGAGCGTATCCTCGCGCTCGATAACCTGGTTGAGGCGAGTAAAGCCGAGGCCCTTGATCACCAGCCGTTGTTTGGCTGGCGTGCAGTTCTGGGAGATCACCCACTTCAGCTTCATCCGGGTGCCCGCCGCAGCCTGCACTTTTGGCGTTTTTGTACGTGTACGAGGCATGGTTTAGAGCTCCTCCACGGACTTGCCGCGATTAGCCGCCACTTCAGCACGGTCGCGCAGCTTTTTCAGCGCGTCAAACGTTGCCTTGATGACGTTATGCGGGTTGGTGGTGCCGATTGATTTGGTCAGCACATTCTGGATGCCCACCGAATTCATTACAGCGCGGACAGCGCCACCGGCAATCACGCCGGTGCCTGCCGGTGCAGGCTTCAGCAGCACCCGTCCTGAGCCGTAGCGGCCCAGCGAGATGTGCGGAATCGATGTCTGGGTCAGGTTCACCTTGATCAGGTTCTTCTTCGCCGATTCAATTCCCTTGCGGATTGCCTGGGGAACTTCCTTGGCTTTGCCGGAACCGTAGCCAACCACGCCAGTCGCCGGATCACCGATGACCACCAGGGCCGCGAACGACATATTCTTGCCGCCCTTGACCACCTTGGTCACCCGGTTAATGTTGACAACCTGGTCTTTCAGGTTGTAATTGCCGGCATCGAGCTTTTTCTTGACGATTGCCATTTGCTGTCGATTCTCCTGGAAACCGCGCTTGCGATCTCCGAAATCATGCGGACTAACGGTTTGCACCTCGCCCGCTCTAACTCTGTTGCGCTTCTGCGGCCCGTTGTCGGCGACCGGTAGCCATCTGCTGGCAGTACCCGTCGCTGAATCCGGCAACCACCGGGACTAAAACTTCAGGCCGCCTTCGCGGGCAGCATCCGCCACGGCCTTGACTCGCCCGTGGTACAGATAGCCGCCGCGATCAAAGACCACCGACTCGATGCCCTTCGCCTTGGCCCGCTCGGCAATCAACTTGCCGACCTGCTTGGCGGAAGCAATGTTTCCGCCGGCAACGTGCTTCTTACCGTCCTTGCCCTGCTCCAGCGAACTAGCCGAGACGATCGTCGCATGCGTGGCATCGTCGATAAGCTGCACATAAATGTGGTTAACCGAACGATATACGTTCAGGCGCGGGCGAGCAGTGGTTCCTGCGAGCTTTTTACGAATCCTGCTATGGATCTTCTCGCGCGTCGCGTTTTTGGAACTCTTGGTCAGCATTCCTCTGTGTCCTTCGCTCCGGCCAATATCCCGGGTTGCAGTGCCGGGGACCGGTTTGTCTCAGCGAACTCGTTCGCCGGGGTTGTGCGGACACCCGTCGGATTCTCGTCCGGCAGGCACCTTGGCATGTTGGCGAGGCCTTGCAGCCTCATTTCGGAGTTGGCGCAACTGCCGCGCGTCCTCCTGAGAATTTACTTAGCGCCGGTCTTGCCGACCTTCTTCTTCAACTTCTCACCTACGTAGCGCACGCCCTTCTGCTTATATGGGTCGGGCGGACGCAGCGAGCGCATTTCTGCGGCAACCTGACCCAGCTTCTGGCGGTCGATGCCGCTAAGGCTCAACTTCGTCATCTTAGGATCGATCGCAACTTCAATGCCGCTAGGCAACGGGTACTCGATCGGATGTGAATAGCCCAGGGTGAAAACTACAATCCCTTTACCCTTCAACTCCGCGCGATAGCCGATGCCGACGATCTCCAACTCACGAGTCCAGCCGGTTGTAACTCCAACCACAGCGTTATTCACAAGGGCGCGAACCAAGCCATGAACCGCGGCCTTCGAATCGTCTTCACGCTTGACCAGCAGCACGCCGTCTTCGGTGGCCAGCGTAACGCCGCCCGGAAGATGATTGGTGACAGTTCCCTTGGGACCCTTCACCGTGATGACATTGCCTTCCACTGCGTACGTTACGCCCTTGGGCAACGGAATGGGCTTCTTACCGATTCTTGACATTGATCTCTCCTGCACCGCCGTGAACCATGTCACGGTGGGCTTCCGGGCCGGATCTCTAACCGGCCTCGTCTGCTCCAAGCCCGGCGTCAGCGACTGGAGGACCAACTGCTGGTCCGCCTGTCCCTAAGCCGTCGCAACCATAATGGCTGCGAAGCTTGTGGCCTTAGTAAACTTCGCAGATCAGCTCGCCGCCCACGCCTTCTTTGCGGGCTTGCTTGCCACTACGAACCCCTTTGGGGGTGGTCAGGATAGTGATACCCAGACCGCCGAGAACGCGGGGAATCTCATTACGGTTGACGTACACACGGCAACCAGGGCGCGAAATACGCTTGATGTCGGTGATCGCGGCAACGTTGTCAGAGTTGTACTTGATGTACACCCGGACAACCTTCTTGCCGTCCTCTTCCGTCGCCTTGTAGTTGGCGATGTAACCTTCTTCCTTCAGAACGCGGGCAATCTCCATCTTCAGCTTGGAGGCAGGGGCATCGACCTTTTGGTGCCGGGCCTTGATGCCATTGCGGATCCTGGTCAGGAAATCAGCCACGGGATCGGTAAAGCTCATCTTCATTCTCCTGAATTCGTTCGCCCGTTCTCTTTCTTGCGCGTGCTGGCCTTGCGCAATACTGCACCGGCTTGCGCCAGCTGCCCTCAAACTGCGAGAGCGACAGTGGAAAGAACCTGCGGCGACGTTCTGTTCCTGCTCTTGCAGGACGGTCCCGGTCTGGGACCACGTGCCAGCCTTTGCGGGGCTCACCCCCGCGGGTCAGGGTTGACTTCCGGTGTCAGCGAGCAGCGTGGACCATCGGTCGGCCCATGCCTGTCGCTAATCCTTCTGCCTACCAGGACGACTTCGATACCCCGGGAATCTCCCCGCGCAGAGCCAGTCCGCGAAAGCACAGCCTGCAAAGGCCGAACTTGCGCAAGTAAGCGCGCGGGCGTCCGCACAGCTTGCAACGATTGTGCTGACGCGAAGAGAACTTGGGCTTCTTATTGTCCTTGGCGATGCTGGATGTTCTGGCCATCGTTTCCTTTATCTCTGGCGCTCAAGAGCGCCTTTCTACAACTTCAGTTTGCAACCCTCTCCCGTTAGGCGTTGCCGCCCTTCGAAAGCAGAAATTTAATTAGTGCCCGGCAGACGGAATGGCATCCCAAGCGCCTTCAGCAGCGCCCGAGCGTGTTCATCGTTGGTTGCCGTGGTGACGATCGTAATGTTCATACCCTTCTGGTGTTCTACCTTGGAGTAGTCGATCTCCGGAAAAATCAGCTGATCGCGCAGGCCGAGCGTGTAGTTGCCGCGTCCATCAAAGGAGCGGGCTGGAACTCCGCGAAAATCGCGTACGCGAGGCAGAGCGACATTCAGCAGGCGATCCAAAAACTCGAACATACGATCGCCGCGCAGTGTAACCATGCAGCCGATCGGCATTCCCTCGCGCACCTTGAAGGCAGCGATGGATTTCTTGGCCTTGGTGACAACCGGCTTCTGGCCAGTGATCTGCGCCATTTCGGCGACCGCTGGATCCATCACCTTGGCATTCTGCGTCGCTTCGCCAACACCCATGTTGACGACAACCTTCTCCAACCTGGGAACAGCCATCAGATTCGACAGGCCCAGTTCCTTTTGAAGAGCAGGACGGAGCTCTGCGAAATATCGCGTGCGCAGGCGCGCCGAAGCGGTGTTATTCAGCTTTGGGCGGGCAGGCTTGCCTCCCTGCTCGGGAGCATCGGCAGCTTCGCCCTTGCTCTTTTTGCCCTGCTGCGGCTTTGCCGGTTGCTTTGCAGGTTGTTTTGCTTTCGCGTCTTTTGTTTCCTTTGCTGCCATAATCCATTTCGCTTTCTCTCACGGTCCCGGAGTGGCTACCGTTACGTGAGGTGGTCAATTGAACCGGCCCGCGCCGGTTCGGGTGGTTACTTCTCTTTGTCGAGCGTGGTGCCGCACTTGGCGCAGACGCGAACTTTCTTCTCGCCGCGCACCTCGTGACGCAATCGCACCGGACCGCAAGTCGCGCAGACCAGCAGTACATTGCTGATTGCGATCGGCGATTCCTGCTCGGCGATGCCGCCCTTGATCTGTTTCTGCGGATTCGGGCGCACATTCTTCTTTACGACGCTGACGTGTTCAATCAGCACCTTACCCTTTTCGGGAAATGCACGCAGCACGCGGCCCTGCTTACCCTTATCGCGGCCAGCGATTACCTTCACGATATCGTTATGGCGAATGTCAACGGTTGCCATGTCTTCCTCTCAAAACTTTCAGCGCTCTTGGGGCCGCTCCGCAAGTGGAGCCTCCGAGGACGGCCGCTGCAGCCGTCCGGGGAACTAGATAACTTCCGGGGCCAGGGAAACGATCTTCAAAAACTTCTTCTCACGAAGTTCGCGGGCAACGGGACCAAAAACGCGCGTTCCGACCGGTTCGCCATCGGCGTTGATCAGAACTGCGGCATTGGTATCGAAGCGGATGTAGGAACCGTCGCGGCGGCGCGTTTCCTTACGGGTTCGCACGATGACACACTTGACTACCGTTCCCTTTTTCACCGTGCCGTCGGGCGATGCTTCCTTTACTGCTGCCGTAACCACATCGCCGATACGGGCTCGAAGCCCGGTCGATCCGCCCAGAGGCAGAATCATCTGCAACTTGCGGGCTCCGCTATTGTCGGCCACCTCGAGGATGGACCTCATAAACACTGCCATGGTGCAATCTCCTTCAGTCGTCCGTCAGTAACTGACAACTGCGTCTAGCTGGCCGGCTCCGTTAATTCCTTGGCAGCGGTTTCAGCGGCAATGGCGGCGGCGGCAAGCGCCGAGCGTTTTACGATTTCCTTCAGCGTCCAACGCTTCAGGCGGGAGAGCGGGCGCGTCTCTTCGATGCGAACAAAATCCCCGGTGCGCGCTGTCTGCTCCTCGTCGTGTGCATAAAACTTCTTAGTGCGCTTGACCACGCGCCGATACAGAGGGTGAGCCTTCTGGCGATGAACCTCGACCACGATGGTCTTCGCCATTTTGGTCGAAACGACCTGGCCAACCAGGACTTTGCGCTGTCCGGCGGTTTTCTCGGTATTCGTCTCTTCTGCCATGGCTACTTCTTCTCCGTTCCGGTCTTGAGTGCGGCCAATTGCTTTTCGCGCTGAATCGTCAGCACGCGCGCGATGTCTTTCTTCAACCCACGCATCTTCTTCAAGCTCTCGGTCTGTCCCATTTTGAGCTGGAACTTCAGCTTGAAGAGCTCTTCGCTAAGCTCGGTTTTCTGATGAAGCAGCTCAGCATCTGTAAGGTTACGAATCTTTTCCGAAGTCATTGCTCTCTTCTCTTCACCCCCGGCGGAGTCTACCGCCGGCGTCGGAATCTGGGTGAAGCGCCGCGCTGGCTATTAGTGCGCCAGAACCTCACGCTTCACGAACTTGGTGGTTAAGGGCAGTTTGTGCGAAGCCAGACGCATTGCTTCCTGCGCATCGCTCACACTTACTCCCTCCATCTCAAACAGCAGCTTACCCGGACGTACAACCGCAACCCAGTGATCCGGCGCGCCCTTGCCTTTGCCCATACGGGTTTCAGCAGGTTTCTTGGTGACCGGCTTGTCAGGGAAAACACGGATCCAAATCTTGCCGCCGCGCTTGATGAAACGGGTCATGGCAACGCGCGCCGCTTCAATCTGGCGATCGGTGATCCAGCCCGGTTCCATCACCTTCAAGCCATAATCTCCGAACGACAGTTCGGAGCCACGCCAGGCTTTGCCGCACATACGACCGCGTTGCTGCTTGCGGTACTTGACTTTCTTCGGCATCAACATAAGCAGTTTCCAATTGCCAGTTTCAAGTTCTGGCCGCCCCAGCTCGGGGCGTGCCTGCCGGCTCTACCAATACTTCTCCAGGGACTGGCGTCTGGAGAAGCTGGCCGGCTTGCTTGCTTAAAGTCCGGCGGTCGCCGTGGAAGGCTCGCGGCGCTTCTGGGGAAGGATTTCGCCCTTGTACACCCAGGTCTTCACGCCAATCAGCCCATACGTCGTGTGCGCTTCGGCAAAGCCGTAATCGATGTCCGCGCGCAGCGTATGCAGCGGCAGACGCCCCTGCAGATACCACTCCGAACGAGCGATTTCGTTGCCGTTCAACCGGCCCGAAACACGGACCTTAATGCCCTTGCAGCCAAAACGCAGCGCGCTATCCACGCTCTTGCGCATCGCCCGGCGGAAACCGACGCGCTTTTCCTGTTGCAGCGAAATCGACTCTGCCACCAGTTGAGCGTCTAACTCCGGCTTGTGGACTTCCAGAATATCGACGAAAACATCACGGTTGGTCCGCTTCTGCAGATCAGCCTTCAGCTTGTCGATTTCGGCGCCCTTGCGGCCGATGATGATGCCCGGGCGGGCGGTACGGATGATGATCCGCAGCTTGTTGCCCGGGCGCTCGATCTCAATCGAGCTCACACCCGCCGACTTGAGCTTGTCCTTCAGCTCTTCCTTCAGCTTGATGTCCTCGATCAGGAACTTGTCATAGTCGCGATCCATATACCAGCGCGACTTCCACGGCTTGGTGTAGCCGAGTCGGAATCCGTAAGGATGGACTTTCTGTCCCATATTTGCTTCGTCTCTCTGCCGGCAGCTTACTCGGGCCTGAACCCTGGCGCCGCCGCTGAATTGGATCGCACTCGATCCAGTGAGCTTTTGGCTACTTCTTTGCCTTCGGTGCCGTCTTCTTCTTGGCGACCGTCTTCTTGGCGGCAGCTTTCTTCACCGCCGGCTTGCGGATCACTCTTTTGGCCGGCGTCGCTGCTGCCGCGCCCTCGGCGTCGGTCGGGGCAGCGGCCTTGTTCTTCTCCGCCAGCTCGATCTCTATGTGCGCCATGCGGCGCTGGTAGCGGTAAGCGCGGCCCATCGGCGCCGGGCGGATGCGCTTCATGCGCGGACCTTCGTTGGCGATGGCGTTCTTGACGTACAAATTGTCGAGATCGACATCAAGTCCCTTTTCGGCGCTAAGATAGCCGGCGTTTTCCACGGCCGAGCGCAACACCTTCAGCACTGCAGGAGCAATGCCTTTGTTGGTGAACGCCAGCGTGTTCAGCGCCGCTTCCACGCGCTTGCCCTTGATCAGTTCCAGCACCAGGCGCGCCTTTTGCGGAGATACCCGCACAAATCGGGCTTTCGCTGTGAATTCCATGTTCTCTTCCCTTCAGATCTCGTTCGCGGACGTCCTCTGCGGACGTCCATACTTTTTATCCAATCGCTGAACCCTAATCGCCCAAGCCGCTATCTTGCCGGCTTGGCCGAGGTCTCCGCGGCGGACTTCACCGAGTGTCCTTTGAAGGTTCGGGTGAAGCTGAACTCGCCGAGCTTGTGACCCACCATATTTTCCGATACATACACGGGAATGAACTTCCGCCCGTTATGTACCGCGATCGTGTGCCCAAGCATCTCCGGTGTAATCGTCGAGCGCCGCGACCAGGTGCGTAACACCTTTTTCTCGTTGCGCGCGTTCATCCCCTCGATCTTCACGATCAGGTGCGAATCTACAAACGGCCCTTTTTTCGTAGAACGTGCCATGGTTTCCTTCCCTACTTGCCGCGACGCGACACGATGAACTTGTCGGTCCGTTTGTTGTTACGGGTCTTGTAGCCGCGGGTTGGCTGTCCCCACGGGGTCACCGGGTGACGGCCGCCGGAGGTCTTGCCTTCACCACCACCATGCGGGTGATCCACTGGGTTCATCACAACGCCACGGTTCGTCGGCTTAACACCCAGCCAACGATTCCTGCCGGCCTTACCGAGCGAAATGTTCTCGTGATCGGTATTGCCCACCTGGCCAACGGTCGCCATGCAATCCACCAGCACCTTGCGGGTTTCACCCGAAGGCAGCTTAAGCAGGGCGTATTCACCCTCCTTGGCCACCAGTTGCGCCTGGGCTCCAGCTGAACGCGCCATCTGCGCGCCTTTGCCGGGCTTCAGCTCAATGTTGTGCACAATCGTGCCCGCAGGAATGTTTTTCAGCGGAAGCGCGTTGCCTACCAAAATGTCAGCTTCAGGTCCGCTGATGATCTTGGCGCCCACTCGCAGGCCAACCGGCTGCAGAATGTAACGCTTTTCGCCATCCGCGTAACTGAGCAGTGCGATCCGCGCCTAACGGTTCGGATCGTATTCGATAGTGGCGACGGTGGCGGGAATGCCCTGCTTGTCGCGCTTGAAGTCGATCACGCGAATCTTGCGCTTGTGGCCGCCGCCGCGATGCCAGATCGTCAGATCGCCAGAGTTGCGGCGACCGCCTGTGCGCTGCTTAGGTTCGGTCAGCGGCTTGTGCGGTCGGTTCGTCGTCAGATCGTCGTTGACCTGCGAGGTCTTGAAACGCAGAGTCGGTGTGATCGGTCTGTAAGTCTTGATCGCCATAGTTCTTCTCTTCCAGATCCCGGCCGTTCTTCTGACGGGATCGCTTTAGCCGGACAGATAGGGTTTGTTTCTCCCGTCCGGCGATGCCGCATTTCAATTAGCGGCTGCTTCGGCTTACTGCGCGCAAAGGTTACAGGTTCTGCGCGTACTCGGGCATCTTTTCGCCCTCGGCAAGCCGTACATAGGCCTTCTTCCAGTCGGGGCGAAAGCCGGTAAACTTGCCGCGGCGGCGCTCCTTACCCAGGAAGTTGGCAGTGCGGACGCCGGCGACCTTCACTTTGAAGGCCTTCTGCACGGCTTCCTTGATTTCCGTCTTCGTTGCATCTGCAGCTACCTGGAACACCAATGTGTTCTCGGTCTCCTTGACGCCCAATCCCTTTTCCGTGATGACAGGTTTACGGACGATCTGGTAAGGGGACTTAGACATTCTCCACCTCCGCCTTACGCTTTGGCGCCGAGGCCTTCAGCGAGCTCTGCAGCTTTTCCAGTGCTGCCTGCGAGAACACAGCCAGTTCATGGCGAAGCAGGTGATAGGGGTGAACCTCCGGACCATACAGCATCTCAACCCCTTCGATATTCCGGGTTGAAAGCTCCAGGTTCGAATTCAAATTCGCTCCGGCTTCCACCACCAGCGCGGTCTTCTTGAACCTCAATCCAACCAGTGCCTGACGGAAGCTCTTGGTCTTCACTTCTGCCAAATCCAGCGAGTCGACAACCACCAGATTGCCGTCCTGCAACTTCGCCGCCAACGCCGAGCGCAATGCACCCAGCAGCTTTTTGCGCGGAAAAGCAAAATCGTAGGAGCGGGGCTGAGGTCCGTGGACCGTCCCACCATGCCGCCAGATTGGCGAACGGACGCTGCCCACGCGGGCGCGGCCCGTACCCTTCTGCCGCCATAGCTTCTTACCAGAACCAGAAACCAACTTCTTGTTCTTGGTGGCATGCGTGCCGGCGCGCTGCGCGGCACGATAGTGCTGGACGGATTCCCAGAGCAAATCCTCGTTAACCGCGCCGAAAACTTCCTCGGCGAGTTCGAGCGATCCAACTTTCTGGCCGGCCAGGTTCAGCACATCAATGGTAGCCATTTCGTTTCCTTTACCAGACCGCATCTTCGGCGGTCTTTTCAGATGCCTTCCGTCAATATGCAGCCGCAGAAGGTTTCGTTAACAATTCAGTGCTCCCCGGCAGCAATCTATTCCACCGGGGAAGCAACTTTACTTACCCTTGGCGGCGCGCTT
>Ga0364919_10118_pt1 | contig 35084 bp, 37 predicted proteins | sample SorcelJu500001C7_2_FD_206953 | JGI IMG/M metagenome (GOLD analysis project Ga0364919, IMG submission 206953) | Enriched cells from Trout Bog Lake Hypolimnion, Wisconsin, USA - BchlTB.June20.5000.01.C7 | ecosystem: Environmental > Aquatic > Freshwater > Lake > Hypolimnion/Profundal zone | place... | reverse complement strand
GGGTTGGCTATCGGCTCTTGCTGCGTTTTTTTTAGGATTGCCAACCCTTTGGTAGATATATCCGAAGATGCGCTTTTGAAGAGGGCTGAGAACCGAAAAAAATTGCCCCAACATCCGCTAGAGTTCACTCGCTCCGGATCTTTGACTAGGGTAGAAAAGCAATTAAAGCTGGATTTTATCTGGCTTGTAAAAAAATTTCCACATCACGAAAATCTTATCAACCAACTGCTTGGTGGAGTTTCGTTGTCTACTGCCAATGTAAGTTCCTACGGATCAATAAAAAAATATTACAACGCAGTTGAACCATTTATAGTGTTTTTGAACAGTTATAATCTTTCAAACAATAAAGTAATATATGTTTGTGATATTGATACCTTTGTATTGCAAGCATATAAATATTACCTTATATCTAGCTTTCCTGGTGTTAAAACAAGTAATAATAGAATGTATAAAAATTTATGTAATTCGATTAAAGCTTTGACTGATAAATACTCGGAGGATCCTTTAATCGCAAAAGGCACTTTAATCCCAAAAGGCCCACAAAAAAAGACAAATAACACAGAGGGCTATAACCGCTACCAAATCAAAAAGCTAATCAAGTGTTGCCTCAAAGATATAAAAGAAATAAAGAAATTCCACATTGAGTACAACACTTTGAATAGTAGCTCACCGCAAGTATCCGTATCTTATAACTTAGGTTCTGCGAAACATGACCCCAATTTGCGTTTTAGGGAGATACTGGCTACTATCAAGGACAAGTGGCCTGATTACCCCTATAACATGTCTCTTGAAAATGCAAAACAATTGTTTGGGCTACGTGAATTGGGGAAGCCGGAATTATTGAGACGCAAGATCGACGTAAGTCTCGGTCGTTTTGTGTCAAAGATTTCTTTTTTCAAGGGTTACCTTGGAAGGGGGGCTGTTTTTGCAGCTCAACATTTCGTGTCAGATACAATTTACCCATTTCTTTTATTGGCACAAATTGCGACTGGGTTCAATGCCGAGTGTTTGATGTATATGTCAGATAATTTAAAAGAATTTATTTGTGAAGATCTGCTGGATCCTGATAATTATGTTATTATTTACGGTTATAAGGCTAAAACAGATAAATTAATTCCTGTTCGTAGTAAAATAAAGCAAGCAAACGGGGCGTACCAACTACTTAAATACGTGCACGCTGTTATTTCCAAGTTTAAAAACAGTGATAATTATTTACAAGGAGTACTTTTCCAGTTCACTAGAATGAAATTGGCGACAAAAACAGATAATGAACAGCTTATGTGTTCATTTTATGGTTCACCTACTCGGTTGCACCTCATGGGCAAATCTTTTGTTGAAAGACATTCCATTGAACCACTGATTGGCCCTTCTGTTTGTTCTGGAAAAATTAGGTCAGGATTTGGCACAGTTGCATTAGAAGGTGGTTTTTCAACAAGCCAAATTGCTGAACAATTAGGTCACAGCGATGCTCAGAAATTACCTGAAACCGCTGATAAGTATTACCTCTCTGATTCTGCTTCAGTCGCTGTTAAAAATAAAGTGATTTTTAGTTTACAAAACCAATTTGTATCAGACTTAACTAATTACAAGTGCAGAATTGTGACATCAAAAACACTACAGCAATTGCGAGATTCCATAAATTCGGCTAAAAATGAAGATGAGCGACTGACTAAAATACATGAAATGGCCAAAGAACTGAGTTTAGAAGAAAAAGCAATAGTTCATTTAATTGACTCTGGATCGCAAACATACATTCTTGCGTGCGAGGATATGACCAAACCGACCTGGCCTGGATACGAAAGGTTTGTCAAAAATGGTCAATGCCGGCAGCACAACAAATGCTGCATGTGCAGGCAAGCTGTTATCTTTCCCGAAGCATTACCCTACATTGCGAAACGCATCATGGACGTAGAGGAATTTCAGAACACGATGACAGCAGTAGAGTGGGTGACCAATTTTGCGGATGAACGTGATGCGTGGAGCAATATTCTCAAGGCTTGGAATAACAAGGCACAACTAGAAGATGCTTGGAATGCCGCAAAAAGCGGTGATATATTGTTACCGAAGGTAATGAGGGGGGGGGAGTCGTTAAATGACTGATGAAATTATCCGCAAAGAGGAAGCTGTTGAGGTCATAAAGCAAATTATAAAGGATCTATCGGTTCATGCCGATATTAGGGAGCCAGAAGTTTCCTATGATGAGTTGTCTTGTGAATCATCATCTATCGTTGATAACGGAGAAACCCTGGACATGACATCTAGACTTGATCTTATTCCAGTATCAGACTGGGCTAGGTTAAGGGTGAGTAAAAACAGCCATTTTGGTGAAGTACTTTGGGATTTTCAAGACGAAGGAAGTCCTATTTATAAGTCAAAGGCTAAAGTAATGTGGGGCCAAGTTATCGCTGAAGGAGTAGCGTTTACTGACATGGTCTGTGAACCCTTACTTCGTTTACTTATGGCTTGTCTATACTATTACTTGCCACATAATAATGTTTTTGGATTTTGCCGTTCATATAATTCAGTACTACCTATGTTCAGAGGATTAATACTGGTAGGTAAATACCTTTATAGACAAAGGTTGTTTGTTGATATACATGGCAATGGTACTTTCCTAAATGCAGCTCTTTTAACTGCAGATAATATAATAGATTGCATCAATGAACAATCAAACGTACACAATAAACTACAAATAGCAGTAACTGTTAAATTTTGGCAGGATATTTCAGATGCCGAATTTTTACCGTTAGAATATCGACTTAATAAAAATAGTATAAATCAGGACGTCGTATCCAAATTGCACAAAGAAAAATCCGAAAAAAGTGGTACATGGATGCCTATTTCTTTGGAAGCTCTTTCCATAGTGGTTCCTTACTGCATAGATCTTATAGAAAATCATTCAGGAGAGATCTTGCAAGCATACAATGTTTTGCATCCTATCTTTGCCGGCAAGGATTATAAAAAACACATAAACTTTAAATGGAGCGGCGTAATTTCGGAAATAAAAGAACTCAAGACTACCCTATGGTCCATCGATGACTTTATTGCAGAAGATGGAATGCTGAATTCTTCCACTAGGCCAGCATTGATAAAATCGATACGTAGTCACATAGATTGGCCGATATATCAGGAAAAACACTGGCCCAGAGCACAAAATACCGTTAATTCGACATCAACTAAAAACCTTTTTGCTATTGCAAAAAAGTTGGAAATTGATGTAGCTGATTTGGAGAACGAAGCTGACAACTTCGTCCTAAGATCTAAATTACGAGGTAAGCTTCGAAATCATCCCGATTGGTCCCAGGTTCGGGAACTCCATGGCCTTCCGAAACAGCAGCTGTTTAATAACTTGTCAAATACTGAAATTCTTGACGCTGCTAAAGACCTCGGGATCGATCTTTATAGTGTGGGAGATGGGACAATCCCTTACAGTTTAGTGAAATTGCGGCACACTTTTATCGGGATATTCACGACCTTCCGGGATGCCTGCCAAATAATACTTTGCCTTGTGACAGGAATGAGGAGGAGCGAACTTCTACACCTAAAATCGAAAAAAGCATGGTCTGTGCCTGGGACCGATGACGAATACCGGTTGGAGTTCGATGTATTTAAAACAGACGAAGCATCTCAAGGTGATACCGTTATCATCCCTATTCCAGAAATTGCATTCAAGGCCTACAATTGCCTTGATAGCATCACTAAAGAATCTCGTCAATACGGCAAATGTGAATATCTAAGTGCCAACATCACCTACAATTTCGGTAAGAAGGGCAATCCCGGCGTTATAAATTTCCGCCTCACCGCTTTTTGGGAGGATCTCGGGATAGAGGAAGACATCCATCCTCATATGTTTCGGAAAACTCTCGCTATGTTCGCGATTTATCGTGATCCTCGCAACATAACAGTCATCAAGCATCTCTTTTCACACAAAAGTCTTGCCATGACTCTCGCTTATATTGTGAAGATACCTGGACTTTCCGAAGACATCAAATTGGCGATTGTCCAACATAATTCTGATTTGATGGCAGAACTACTAACCGCCGCCAGGAACGAAAAAATTGGCGGCGCTTGTGGAATTAGGATTAAGGAGCAGGTAAAGTCCGGAGCAATCGCTGCACGTCTCAATGACGAGGGACGCGAATCCATTGAGCAATACGTACACTCATTGCTTGAACAGGGCTTACGATTACTACATAGGTGTCCTTTGAGCGTAATCTGCACCAATATACACGATACCGTTGTCCATGTAAGCCCAGAGCTCTGCGACTGCGAGGTCACCAACTGCGACTATGCTGTGTTCACCGAGGCCTCTGTACCCGCCCTGATGGATGAACTCCGATTCCATGAACGGTGGATCAAGCATCCGCTCATATCTGAGGATCAGATAAAATTTGCAAAACGAAAAATCAACGATTGTCTCGACCGCCTCGTAGAGGTCCAAGGCAAGGAGGCGGTAATGGTTGAATTTCCAGAACAATATGGGTTGATAGCATGAGTGAAGAAACCGTGAAAGATCTTGCCGACCACGAAAAGAAGCTCGAAATGGTGTACCAGGCAATAGCACGCCTGCGTTCAAAGCCTGCCAAGGTAACCATAAGCACCGTTGCGAAAGAAGCGGGCGTCGCACGCGGAACGCTCTATTACGACCTTCCGGATTGGGCGGAAGTGCGTGAAATAATAAACGAGAACAAGCCTTCGCCCCGGATCAAGCTCGCCCAAGTTGAACTTACTGAAACTCAGCTGTGGGAACGGCAACTTGGCCAGATCAATAAGAAAGTCGTTGAACTGAATCTATCGGTACAGGAAGCTCTCAATCTTGTAGATGTGGTCTACAATAAGCTAATTTCCGAGTTACATAAATACTTCATGATCGCAAAAGAAACACCGAAACAGAGGACTAAGAAAGTTGAAACAGTACAAGAGGCTATAGATCTCCGCACGAGACTTGATAGTGTGCTGGCCGAATTGCATCAGCTTAAATCAGAGAAGAGTTTAGAAGGTAGGGTGGTGGGTTTTTCAAAAAAAGAGGCCATTGAGATTTACCCAGCAGAAAAGCGGTCAACCCTGCAAAAGAGAGACCTCAATAGCTGTTGTCAAGATTCTATGAACGCACTAGACCCATATTTCAAAGAGCCAAGGTTTGCCCCGACGCTTGTTTACGTTATGTGTGGTCAGTTTGCTGCCGGGAAGTCGAGATGGATTAAGGACTGTAAGCCCATGAATCAAGGTACCGTTCTATATGTAGACGGTACAAATCATACCTCCGATATGCGCTCTCTATTTGTTAAGCGCCTCAAAATCCTGAATCCTAATTGTCGCGTCGTTTGCTGCCGTGTTTTAGCCACCCTTGACGAATGCCTTGAAAGGAACCGGGATGAAACCAGGAAGAAAATAAAAATGTCCGTCCCAGAGGCGCTGATACGCCAAGTTGAGGAGGAGTTTGAAGAGGTTACTTATGCCGAAGGGTTTGCTGCTATCGAGATTGTTGGGAGTTATAAATGAGCGGCAAATCTGGGAAAATTGCAGGAAAGGATAACGCCAGTGCCTTTGAGGACTTCATTACCGCCCGCAACATGGACGGAGCCTGGCAAGAATATATCCTTCCTAGTGGCATAGATCTCAATAAGACGGCAATCAGTAAGTCAAAAGAATGCGGCTTCGCAAGGAGCGTGTTTGTCCAAAACCCAGCTGTCAAATTGCGGTGTGCAAGACTGGTGAATGAATTGGTATTAAGGGGGGTACTTAAGGGCGACAGTGATAATGCCCTTTTTCGGGGCAGCACTGGCTTGACACGTGACGAAGCTGTGGAGGAACTTACTGGTAAGCTTGCCGAACTTGAAAATAAGATTGCTGACCTTATGCGGATTCTGAACGAAACGAACGAAAAAGCTGCCTATTATGAGGCCGAAGCCAAGATCATTATCAAAGGTTGAGAGGGGGAAACCAAATGGAAAAAGTTAAGCTGTATAGCGAATACAATTTAGAGGAATTCCGGAAATGGGTAGCATCGAAGAACGATGAGGATTTCAAGAAGTACGAGTTCCGTGGACAGCTCAACCGAACTGAGATAGCGAGGGAGTGTGAAATCGGCAAGTCCGCAATCTTGCAAAATCCCACTATAAAAGAGGAACTTGCACAGCTCGAAGATCGGCTTCGTGCTGGAGGCATACTTCCTCCTCTTTCGGGCATTGGTATGTAAGGGGAGTAGATAAGGGCGACAGTGATAATGTCATTCTTCGGGGCAACTGGCTTGACACGTGACGAAGCTGTGGAGGGACTTACTGGTAAGCTTGCCGAACTTTAAAATAAGTTTGCTGACCTGATGCGGTTTCTCAAGGAAGCGGAGGAAAAATCTGCCTACTATGAGGCCGAAGCCAAGATCGTTATCAAAGGCTGAGAGGGGACACCGAATGGAAAAAGCGAAAAGCGGACAGCAGCATGGCGAAGACAATTTAAAGGAATTCCGGAAATGGGTAGCATCGAAGAGCGATGAGGATTTCAAGGAGTACGAGTTCCGTGGACAGCTCAACCGAACTGAGATAGCGAAGGAGTGTGAATTCGGCAAGTCCGCAATCACACAAAATCCCACGATAAAAGAGGAACTAGCACAGCTCGAAAATCAGCTTCGAGCAAGAGGCATACTTCCTCCTCTTTCTGGCAGCGATAATGACCCTGTAGCTGTTGGGAGTGTGTCAACAAAGGCTGAAGATAACCGAGTAAAACGGCTAGAGGGCGAGAACTCTATGCTGCGTGCCGAACTCGAAAAACATCGTAAATACATGAAGCGTTACGACCTTATGGAGCGGTTTATGGCCGAAAGTATGAGGATGCCACGATGAGCCAAACCAAGGCTGTTATTGCTGCTCAAAGCTTCGAAGGGCTTATATCTGTATCGAAGATCAGATCTCAGAACCCAAAGGGGTTCGGCGGATGCATATTCTCTGGCTATGAAGTAGATGATCAAGGCAAAAAATGCAAAACAAACAAGCTTTTTGAGATTCATGCTAATTATCGTCAGCTTCCTGGGGAGGTCTCGCGTGGAGAACGCTGGCGTGTCTCAGGTATAGTCACTCATGTTGAGCCTAGGAATTATAATGGGTTTATAATTACACAATACACCGTGGAGTCCAATGGTCCACTTTTAAAAGAAAGGGAAACAGGCGAACTTATAATCAACCTTGTCGCAAAAAACCCAAACTTCAAGCGGGTTGGCGACGTCAGAATGCGCAAGCTTTGGAACAGGTTCGGCAACGATTTATATGACATTCTTGATAACGGTGATATGGAAACCCTCGCAAAGGAACTTGGTGTAGAGGACGCAGCTGTCTTTATTGAATCATGGGCAGATCACGTGTCTGGATCAATTGTCAGCTTTTTGTCGGCCCACAAGATACCCATCTGGCTGTCCAGAAAGGTAATCGAGTTCCACGGGGCAAATGTCGAAGCAGTTCTTAAGGAGGATCCTTATCGCTTGCTTAGCTTCACCGCTTCATGGTCTGCTGTTGATTCTCTGGCACGGCAGCGGTTTGGGATTGCTGATGACGACCCGCGTCGTCTCCGTGCTGCTATAGAAGAGAGTCTGTATAGGCTGGTTGACACTAAGGATCACACTTGTGTTCCAAGTGCTTTTCTCAAGCCGCAGTTAAAGCGATTGCTCCAGATCAACAATAACCGACAAGATACAAATCGGCTTATTGACAATGCACTGGCTGACAATGCAAGTAACGGAGCCTACATCATCACTGAAGATGGGCATTACTGGCCCACCGGTGCCTACATTATGGAGGAATACGTTGCTGAGCAGATTGCCGCAATGGTGGCCGATCCTGACCCAATACCACCATCACTATTCCTAGCCAGCATGAACGAATCAGAAATAAACCGTCTTATTCACGAATTCGAGGATAAGGAACATGAGCGCATCGGTAAGCCTTTCAACCTGAACCCCGCGCAGCGCGAGGCGGTTCACAATTGCGTTAATAGTCGATTTTCCGTAATCACTGGTGGTGCTGGCACGGGTAAAACTACTGTCCTGCGCTGTCTGTACTATGTCCTTCATCGAGCCAGTTATTCGATCTGTCAGATGGCGTTGTCTGGTCGCGCAGCAACTCGTATGCACGTTGCCACAGGCGTTGATGCGACTACAATTGCCGGGTACTTGCACAATAGTGATAAGATCATAGAAAAGCTTGGAGACTTTGGGTACTACATTATTGATGAAGCATCTATGCTAGATATTTCAAATACATACCAGATTTTGCGGAGCATGCCTGAAGACAAGAGCATGCGAATGGTCATGGTCGGCGACCCGTACCAGTTACCGCCGATCATGGCAGGCCTAGTGTTTCACGTTCTTGCTGAGTCAGACAATATCCCTATCGTTAACCTTACGGAAGTCAAACGCCAGGAGGAGGAATCTGGAATCCCTGCCGTAGCCAACGCCATTCGCCATGGGACCCTGCCAGTCCTTCATTCTCAAGGGACCGGTGTGCGTTTTATCCCATGTCCCGACAGCGAAATAATCGGGAAAGTGCTTGAACTGTTTTCCGAGAACCCTGACGCCACCCAGATACTATGTGCGACCAGGACCAGTGCACGCTCTGGAACTATTGCAATCAACACACTTTGTCATGCTCAGTTTACCAATGGCGAAAGGGAGTTGCTGGTGGGCAGTGATGCCGATGGCTACCAAGAAACATACGGCTACTCTGGGTTTCGAGAGGGAGATCGGGTCATGTTCACTAAGAACGACTATGCTCGTAAGGTAAGCAACGGGTCGATCGGGAGCATTATTGAGGTGTATGACGAACCGGTCGAAGTCCCAGGGTATGAGGAACCGGCTATAGCCAAGGGCCGCTTCGAGGGAATCAATGTCCAGATTTTCGAGTCGGATATAAAGCGTAGACCCAAGCCTAAGATCGAATTTGGTTATGCCGCGACAGTTCACAAGTCTCAAGGCAGCCAATGGCCAAGAGTTATCATTCCCATTTCCTGGTCAAAAAACCTCGACCGAACGCTAATTTATACCGCTATAACAAGGGCCGAGTGTGAAGTGATTTTGATCGGCGATGAGAACGCTCTGCGGGAGGCAGTCAGAAAGGCACCAAAAGCTCATATGCGGAGCGTTGGTTTCAGGCGTATTCTGCCAGTTAAAATAAGCCAAATGAGGGCTGCCTGTGCAGGAGGACTTGATGGTGCCTGTTAGGGGCGTTTTTGCTCGATCTGGAACCATTTTCAGGCCGCAACAGCTAAACGGCTGACAGCGATTAGGGGCCAACCGGCAATGTGGGCCGCTCAAGCCCGTTTTGGCTCGATGGCGGTCGTTCCCCTTGGAGGGAAAATGATAGTACACAGAACAGAAGGTCTTATGACCTTGCCAGGACACAGCAGAACTAAACAAGGATGGCTGTACCTTACGAACAACTATGAGGTTATAGAATATCCGACAATTTGGGCTGCAGACGTTGCCAAGCGGGGTTCTAAAAGTCCAGAAACACTTGGACAGTATGGATCAACACTCTCCCGATGGTTAAGGTTCCTAGATGACAATAGGTACGGAGCTGAAAGCTGGATTGCCGTTGACAAAGACGTAGTTGAACATTTTATAGAAACTTTAATCCAGGGGAGAGACGAGCTTGGAAGGCCGGGTGATGATGCCATTGAAGATTATTGTTCGAGAATTTTTGACTTTTATCGAGGTGCCGCTAAAGCAGGTTACAGCCATTGTATGGACATGAACAACGAAGAGGTCAAAAGGGTCATCAAGGACAAAACAAAAACTACAAAAGAAGTCGTCGTCACTGGATTTAAGAAGGAAGTAACCTTGGGGTATGGGCAAGCAAACAGAATCAACAAGGAAATGAACCAGTTCGTTCACCAGCAAGATTTGAAATTAGCAATGGGGCTGTTCGACGACTATGTCTATGCGGTCATGGCCTATGTGATTAGGAACACGGCACTGCGACCAAAGGAGTTATTGCAGTTGCCTTACAAGGGCAAGGGGTTGAATCTGGGGTTGCAGCATTACCGTCTTGAGCAGGCGGAAGAGATTGATGCTGAGGGGATCACGAAAGCCTTTGATATCCTCGTTACCGACGATGCGAAAAGAGATCTGGTAACTGGCGACATTATGTTTGAATTTGAGTCAAAAGGAAAGCGTCGTTCGATTCCATTTCCCTTGCACGTCTGGATGTTTATCTGCAAGGTGTGGATGCCCTTGCGTAACAAGCGGGCCCAATTATACGGGGAAATACACGGTCTGAGTCCAAGCGATGATTGTCTCTTCTTCTGCCAGAGGGGAAGGCCAGTTACCTATACCATGCTGTGGGATCACTTTAAAAAAATTAAAACACACCCTGGGTATGTGGACAAGCCCTTTACACCCAAGATGCTCAGACATTCGTGGGCTACCTACTTCGTGTACGAGGCATTGAAGGAAAAAAATAGACTTAACTCTGACTACGTCTATGACTCAGTCAACGCCGATTATATGCGGAAGTTTATGGGGCATACTGACGTTGAAACAACCTATAAGCATTATGTCCATGTGGTCCAGGTATATACTCGCAAGGATGTAATGCAAAGATTGATCGAGGAGGCTGACTCAGAGCTGAATTCGATAGTTGTTGCATTGGCCAATTAAATCGTGAATACTAGCAAAAATAATCTATTTGAATGCCTAAGGATCCCTGATGACAAATTTAATTCCTGGCGGACTTCTTTGCTGTTCACACATGAAGATCAACATGGTCGCCGAAAATCCGATTGAACATACTACTCCAGCCCTTGTCGTCGGCTGTTTTGAGGACTCGAAAGACGAACTGTTCGCTGTAATCGATGCCGAGCTAGACGGGTGCCTGGGCCGGCTATTTGCAAGTCGCGAGTTCAGCGGAAAGGTCAATACAACCAGCCTGTTGCATACTCTGGGCAAGCTGCCCGCCGAGCGGTTGCTGTTGGTGGGGCTTGGCAAGAAGGCCGAGGCGAGTGATGAAAGGCTGCGCCAGGCTGCCGGCAACGCCGTGAAGGCGCTACGGACTGCCCGGATTGTCTCTTTCAGTAGCGCACTGCATCTGTCCGCTGACCTGCCTGAGGCACTGGATGCTGCCATTATGGGGATACTCTTGGGCAGCTACGCCTTCGATTGGTACAAGACCAAAGATAATGATGATCGTTTCGCCTTTGAAAAAATGATTTTGCTGCTGCCGAAGGGCGCAAATTATGAGGAAGATCGAGTAAGGATCGACCGCACGGAGATAATCTACCAGGGAGTCCGGCTGGCACGTGATCTGGTCTCGCAGCCGGGTAACGTTGTCACCCCCGGCTATCTAGCTGATACAGCACTGGAGCTGGCTAGTTGCCACGGCCTGAAGTGCCGTGTCTACGAGCAGGGCGAGTTGGAGAAGTTGGGGATGAACGCCTTGGTGGGAGTTGGTAAGGGGGCGGCCGAACCGCCACGTTTGATAGTACTGGAGTACCACGGTGTCGGTGCAAAGGGGCGACCAGTAGTGCTGGTCGGCAAGGGGGTTACGTTTGATTCCGGTGGAATCTCCATCAAGCCGGGAGCCGGGATGGAGGAGATGAAGACCGATATGGCGGGTGCTGCTGCGGTGCTGGGTACCATAGCGGCTGTCGCCAAGCTGAAGCTGCCGATTAATCTGGTTGGGATTATCCCCACAGCTGAAAACATGCCTGATGGCAAGGCATTCAAGCCAGGTGACGTAATAACTTCACTTTCCGGAACCACCATAGAGATTACCAACACCGATGCCGAGGGGCGACTGCTTCTGTGCGACGCCTTGCATTTCGCCTTACAGTTCAAGCCGGCGGTGATGATCGACTTGGCCACCCTGACAGGTGCTTGTGTCGTTGCCTTAGGTCATGAGGCAAGTGGTCTTATGGGGAACGACAAGCGCCTGCTGGATGCCCTGAATGTGGCTGGTGAGCGCTGCGGTGAACGGCTCTGGCAGTTGCCGCTGTGGGATGAGTATGGAGAGGTAATGAAGAGTGATATCGCCGATCTGAAGAATGCAGGCAGCCGAGACGGTGGCAGCATCACTGCCGGTTGGTTCCTGAAGCAGTTCGTTGGATCAACCCACTGGGCGCATTTGGATATTGCCGGCACTGCCTGGACCGACAAAGCCCGTTCTTATTGCCCTAAGGGGGCCACGGGGGTAGGAGTCCGGTTGTTGATCGAGTACCTGCTGGGTAGATAGACTGATAGACTTCTATTCGTCAGCCACCTGTGGAGTAGAAAACCCGTGTAGTCTGAGTCGTGTTGCACCCAATTCGATTGGACAAGTAGTTCATGGAGGCAAAAATGCAGAGAGATCGAAACGAGAGCGCGACAATGACAGCTACAATTTTGATCGGGCTACAAGCCTCGGGAAAGAGCACTTTCTGCTTACAGAATTTCGCAGATAACCATGTGCTAATAAGTATGGACATTCTTAAATCCAGAAGTCGTGAAAAAGAAAGAATTATGGAATGTATCTCTTTGAAAAAATCATTCATCGTTGATAATACTAATGTGACAAAGAATGAACGCGCACGCTATATCGAAGCAGCAATAAGTGGTGGCTACCGAGTAAGTGGTTATTTGTTCACTACAACAGTAAAGGATGCTGTTGTGAGAAATCGGCAGCGTGAGGCATTGAAAAGAGTTCCCGATATAGCTATCTTTAGTGTCGCAAATCGTTTCAATCAACCTGCTAAAGAGGAAGGTTTTGACGAACTTTATTCTGTCAAATTCGACGGTGCTGGAGGCTTTATAGTAAAATCGATGAATAGGTAGTAACAAGAAAAGCCCTTTCAATTTTATTTCAAAGCAATTAGTTAGCAATGTGGCCCTACATGGCCAATTGAAAAACTGACTAGTGTGCCGTTTGGTTAATCCCTTCCATTATTTTTTCGGCATCAGGTGTGGGCGATACCACGAAATGTCCGAGGAGGCTCAAGCGTGGGCGATACCACGAATAAAATCTCATAAGAACCTAATTTTACTGGGTTCATGGCTAGATGTGGGCGATACACGAACGCCTCAAAGGTTCAAATGTGTGGGCGATACCACGAAGAAACGGGCTTAGATATCTCGAAAACAGTGGATTAGTGGGCGCAGCTTGGGCGATACCGCGACCGGAACCGTTACGGGTACCGACACCACGAATCAATTGCCATATATCAGATATGGAGCCATTCGTTTTAGCCTCTGGCATTATAGGCTGTCTGCTCGAAAGGAATACCGTAATGAGGCATTTTAGCTACATTAAATCTGAAATATTAGCTTAATGACGCATTTTAGGTGCATTATCCACAGATCGCCAGTACCGGGCGCTTCCGCGGAAATGGAGAAATCGAATTGATCGAGGACAATGACGAGCTGCCCGACGAACTGGAGCCAGATGATCAGGCGCAGGGCGAAGAGGACCTCGACTGCGAAGAGATCGAGGTTGTGGACCGATCAGCGCCCGTCCTCGAACCTACGCCCGGCTGCGCCGTCAGTTTCTTCCAGGACAACAAGCGGCACCACGCAACCTGCCTCGCCATCATCGGCGAAGAGCTGCTCATCGAGCACAAAGATGCGACCAGGTGCTTCCTGTATATCGGAAAGGTTACGGAGATCATACCCAGGCTTCGGGCCGGAGTCGCCTCGGCCACCATCGTCGTAGGGAAGCTGAAACCCTGCCGATATCGGTCGGTCCCGAAGAAATGGCTCTGGAAGCTGGTTACGACGGGAATGACTTGGAAGGGGATCGAGAGAGGAGGGAGTTTGGCCCCCTCCCCTGACGAGATGCTGAAGGGTGATGATCAGATGGAGTTGTTTTAGCGCTCAGCTAGTCACGACAGGAGCCGAGACCTCGACCGCAAAGTGCAATTATTTTTGCGATTGCGAACCCATATGTACCAGTAAATGATGAATTTTAGCGACGGGGACTTCTCGACGACCCCGTTTCCCACACTTGCTCCGCCAAATGCAGGGTTAGCACCTTCAGAAAACCCATAGCTCTGCCGTCTTTTAAAAACCAAAACCAAAAGCTTTGAAATGCGCCATTTTAGCTGTATGCTTGGCCGAGTTTTGAGCAAAACCATATCATAAGTCGGCAATAATTGGAAGCTACAAACAACGCGGTGTATACCGGCTTTCCCTTTGCCTAACTTTGCGTTTTGTGGTAAAAGGTAGACCTGTTTTTAATTAATTGGAGGTCGTATGAAGCGACTCGTTTTTGCGGCGGTAACTGTGGCAATGTTTGCAGGTCCGGGAACTGGCAGGTCACATGCAATGGACCCCTCGGACTATATGGGCCTGAGTCCGGAGCAGATGCAGGGCGTAATCGACAATCAGCGAGCATACGACGAAATGAATTTGAGAGCGGTCATAGAAATGAGAAGACAGGAACAAGAGGCAATCAGAGAGCGCAATAGGCAGATTGAATATCAAAACCGCAATCCGTTCGGTAGCTGTGTATCGCTGGGAGAAGTGAAGGGGAAATCAGTTGACGAGGCGATATCTTTAGGCAAAAAGATAGGCGGGACAAATATTCAATACGTCGAGACCACGGCTGATTATGTGCGTGCAAACATCTATAAGTGCCCACAACAGCAGCAATAAAAGGAGCATGCCGGAGGTATCATGGCAATAGATATCAGCGCAGTTACAATCTTCAAGGGAACGCCTGAGTTCCCGGGCAAAACCATCGTGCAACTGTCACTCACCGGGTACACAGGAAACGCAGAAACTGGAATCATGATATCACATCAGCTGCAAAATGTTGATGAAATTGAGCATGCGGTGGAAGCGATAATCAAGGAGGCAAAAAAAGCGGGTGGAGTTGCTAAAAGGATGCTGGCAAAGAGCAACCCCAAGTAGCCCATGCCCAATATCGAACTTTTAACGCTATATAACGCAGTCCGGAACGCCAAAGAACATCCAGAACATGCGCAAGAATACTTCGTGGTTGCCAGTGTTATCTGAGCAGGGATGTACGTTTATCGGCGCTGGGTGTATGGGTTCTTATTCGAGCGTGTCAAACAGTATCCCCGCTTGTTGTCGGTGCTGGAGCGTGTAAATAGAGCTGTAAGTAAGGCTATGTCTGTAGTTATGGTGGTGGGTGGGATAGCTCTAGCGGCCTTTCTGGGCTTTGTTTTGTACACATTTTGTTCTAATCTGTTTGGAGACTTGATAGCCAAGAGGAGTTGAGAATGGGGGCATACTATTTGATTTATGGGTTGGCGGTGGCAATGTGGGTCTACTCTGATGCAAAGTTGAAATCAGCGTCCAAATGGTGGGCTCCTACCACCTTTATCATGCCGCTGTTTCTACCCTATTACCTCAGTGAGACGCGGACCGACAAGAGTCAATATTGGAAGTGTATGCGTCGGTGGCTTGGTGGGTATTTTCTGGTACATATGACGGGGTTTATGATGACGCACCGATAACGGGCAAGAGCGGGTGCTGTCGGGGCTTTATCACCATCATAGGCGTCATCAACCAGTTGGAGATCGAACTTAAGGCCGAGAGGATTGTCGCGGAGCGTGCTTCAGCTAAAGCCAGGAGGCGTAGCGGTGACTGGCCAAAGACCGACCAAAAACTACTTCAACAGGCGGTGATTCTTTACGAGAGCTCAGATTACTCTGTGACAGATGTTTGCAAGACGGTAGGTGTGTTGGCCGGAGGACCTATTTTCGTTATCTGGATGAGTATAGGCAGGCCGAATATCAGGTAAAAATGGCAGACAGGTCAATACGGATCGGCGACATTGAACTCGACGACTCGGACAGTTGAAAATGTGGCATTTTAGACCGCGTGGTAAAAGCGAATGGGAGCAAATACCGGTAGATAAAGGAACCGATGAAAAATCCGCGGGCCTATCTTCCTTTCAAATTCTCATTCTAAATGCCGCCCATTGCCACATAGGGAAGAACACATGGAAAATCAATACCATATCAAAGAAGTATATGTGGGCGGAATTCACTTTTTTGAGGTCTGGGGCGACTTCACTCCGAGTGATCTATTTGATTTAATAGGAAAACATCAGTACATGTGCACCTTTGTGTTCAAAGATTGCAGCCAATCCTTTGGCAAATATGGCTCTTCTGTCACAGGATTAATGTTCTATGGTACAGAGCAAGGAGAAGGTGTAGATCTGGGAGGCAATAGTAACTGCCACAACGAGCTTATTAGGATTGATTCACCGATGCTGGACATGTCACAGAATCTACGTGAAGATCTAAAATATGGAGGATTGCCTGTCACTGATATTAACTATCTTTGCTTCAGCCCTTTTAAATTACCAACAGAGTATTTAGAGTCTGGAGAGAAAAAGGTCCCGAATATTATCACTATCCCTTATGAGGAAGACTCAAGAGTTGATGTAGATATCTTGTACCAGAATTATATAGCACTTAAAAATAATTCTAAAACCGAGTTAACGCAGTTTGAAAAGGACAAATTTATCGGTATAACTTTAGCCATCAATGATAGGAGAATTGATAGCAGGTTATTACTTCATTTAGGGTATGATGTTGAGACCTTGGGTGCCTATAATAATCTTTGGTACCATTTTTATAAGACAAAAGAGCGAAGGAAGACTTTATCCGATGAAGATATGGAAATTTTCCATGACCTTAAGATAATGCGACAAACAGAAACCATTATAAAGTTGCTAAAAGAAATCAAAAAAAGCGGAGTAAGTGCCACAGAAAATTCTGAAATGGGATCTGTTTTTCAGCTAATAATATCATCTCTAAAAGATTTTGAACCTGAGATTTTGCTCCATGGTAAAAAACAAATATTTTGGGATATTGACTCATACCTCCATATTGTCATGAGACATGTCAAGCAGTTACAGATTGGGCGTTTTAAGTCGAAGACGCCATTTCCTTACAAATTTGAGGATCTTGAGACTCTTATAGGGAGCATATTGAGATCCATAGGTGACGAAATAAAAAGGCACTTCGAAGAAAGGCAGGGCAAGGATTTTAGACGGAATGGAAAAATGAGTATACTTTTCAACGGTGACTACTACTGTGTCCATATTGATAAAGATGGCAAACTCCTGACGTTGTATGCGAACTGAGATCCGCATCCCTACTTTGGAATTTGCTCAGCCATAAATTTCCACGCAACGATCGTGTACATCGCAAAGTTGGCATCGGTAGTATGTTGAATACAATGCCCGACTGCATTTGCGCCCTCAACAGCGTGAACCATAGGCATCAAAACGCCTGTGTTTCTACCGGGAGTCATGGTGTCCAACCTCTGTTGTGCAGACGGTGCAATCCGCTGATAAAGATCATTAGAGAACCAATGTTGGCTCTTAATTTCTTTACGTATTCCGGTTGCAATAACCCTGTAATCCTCGGACGTAAATAATGGGCGGCACGTGCGTAGTACGATCCATTCGATGTAAACTGCGAAGGTTGTCATAAACGCGGCCTGCTCTTGCGAAGCTTGTCTCTTGCATTCACCGAGCGCTTCCTCTGATGTGAGCAACACTGTCACGTTCAAGCAAATGGATTCAATGATCGTCATCTATGCCACCTTCGTTATTATTTCTGCCAACGGCTCAGGCAATGACCCGCGACCAGAGGGTGTCGGCGTCTATGGCCTAATTATACTTTTCCCTATTCAAGTAGACGCAGATGATAGACAAATTGCGTATACCGTGGCAAGTCGGCGGCTGATTCCGATGAAACAAATGCCCTTTTCTGTAACTCTCTATTGAATAAGTTTGTTTTTCACAAGATATTTGCGGCCTTCTTTGGTTAAATACCAGTGGTTTTCACCGCCGCCCAAACTGATAGAATGATCTACCATTTCTAATTCCGAAAGATCTTCCAGATGGCAAATTGCTGTTTGTGAACCAATTTTTAGTGCATTGGCAAGTGGCTTCACATATGCTTCTTCATATTTCGAGATGTATAAAAGAATGTCCACTTTTATTTGTTCAAGGAGATTACCGTAAGAGGACTTCTCGTATTCCTGTATTTTGCTTCGAAGTTCTTTGTCCTCTATTTGAAACTTCTTAAGTGCAGATTCAGAATTTTCAAGCTGACCCTTGAGCCCAGTCACTTCAGATTCAAGTTCTAGAATTCGTTTGTCCGCAGCCACAAGTTGATCCTTGAATAGCGCGATATGCTTCGTTTGCACCTCAGCTGAACCGTGTTCGACAACCAACTTGCTAAACAGGTCAAGCAGCCCCATTCGTCACCTCCTGTTTGATGCTGTTTTGTCTAAAGGATAACCGCCAAAAGCAGTCCGGCTCGAGGGCGCTCGGTTATCGGTCTTTATTGAGATTTCTTCTTAAAATTTGCAGAGGGCTTTTTGTGAACTCAAACATGGGCATAAACGAAGGATATTCTTCAAGAAGGGCGATAGCACTCTCAAAGCAAGGGGTTCCCATGAAGCGGTTTGCGGCTTCAACATATTCTGATTTTGCCAGTAACTGGTTGCCACTTGCTGCCGCCTGCTTTGCTCCTTCCCTGAATGTAAAGGCGATATTCTCAGCAGCCGCCCGAAAATCGACTCCTTGTAAACTGGCTACCAACTCTTCTCTTTTGTTTGGTGGCATAGCGAATCCCTCAGATTTTTTGTTTTATCTTTTGTTTCTATATATAACGGGCCAAGGGGTCTGCGGGTTTCGGAACACGGGACTCCCAAATACACGGAATTGTATGTAACATTTCCTAATCATTTTTCATACCCTTAAAATCAGGTTCCCGCACCAGATCTCTGGGGAAAAGCTACCTGGAGCAGCAGAGCCATGGCGCGAGTCACGGCTGTCCATAACCGAGGAAAATACGGCCTGGTTCCGCTATGGCAGGCGAATTTATTATTAAAAGACTGCTTTAATGGTTCCTTTTATGTTATAAACCGGAGGCTCCCAGTATCGATGCCGTCTCACGAGGTCCTTCCCCAAAGCTCAGGAGAGAAAAATGATTAGTGAAAACTCCGAGAATGCTATGGAAAATTACGAGAAATCGCTAATGGATATTGCTATTGAGAGTTGGCGTTTCTCTCGAGTTTTTGCACGACTGGTAAACAAACTTGATGCTGGCGAGTCTGGCCGGTATGCGAATCAGTTACGCTATTTTGTGAAAAAGGTCGAGGAAAACCTTCATGCAGTTGGGCTAACGCTAGTAAATGTAGAGGGGCAACATTTTGACCCTGGGATGGCAGCCTCGGCTTTGAATATTGGTGACTTTGGCCCAGATGATTTCCTGATCGTTGATCAAATGGTGGAACCCATTATAATGGGTGCTTCAGGTCTTAAAAAACAAGGCACAATAATGCTCAGGAAGGCGCAGTTATGAAATATATCGGTATAGATCTTGGCACCACAAATAGTGCTATTTGTTCATATGATGGTGAAACTGTCAAACTTTACAAAAGCCCAGAGCAGCATGACGTGACACCATCCGCAATTTTTATAGATAAGCGAGGGAATAAGTATGTTGGTTCCCGGGCCTACAATAATGCCGCTAGGAACCCCGATAATGCTGCGACTCTGTTCAAGAGGCTTATGGGAACAAGCACTCCTGTCAGGCTCCCCTCGGTGAACCTTACGATGACGCCAGAGGAATGCTCAGCCGAGATTCTCCGAGTGCTGTTTGGATTTCTGCCTGAGGACATCCGGAATGACGATACCACTGCTACTGTGATAACCGTGCCGGCGGCGTTCAATCAAATGCAGAAGGACGCCACTATGTCGGCCGCCGAAGCCGCAGGTATCGGCCGAGTTGCGCTAATGCAGGAGCCGGTGGCTGCTGTGATGAGCGTTGTGCGACAGCGTAAGAGTGATGGCATCTTCCTGGTCTATGACCTAGGTGGCGGCACTTTGGACATTGCTATCGCTGAGAGCATTTCAGGAAGAGTTAGTTTACTCGCACACGGTGGTATTGCTATGTGCGGGGGGCGAGATTTTGACCGAATCTTGTTCGACAATGTGGTTAAACCTTGGCTAACAGAAACCTTTGAACTTCCTGAAGATCTTTCAACCAACCCGCAGTTTAAGCCTCTACTCCGGATGGCAACCTGGGCAGCCGAGAAGGCAAAGATCGAGCTGTCGCAGAAAGAAGAAGCAGTTATTAGGCTTCCAGAAACAGAATTGGGCGTGCGCGATTTGTCTGGCGAGGAGATTTACGTCGACATAACTATTGCTCGACAAAAATTTGATGAACTCATTGCTTCTAAGGTTAACGAGTCTATTCAGGCCGCACGTGATACCTTAGAGAAGGCAGGAATTAGCTCGCACGATGTTGAGCGCGTTGTTTTTGTAGGAGGTCCTACCAATTACAAACCCCTCCGAGATAAAGTGTCTTTCGAACTGGGTATCTCCCCATCAACGGATGTGAATCCGATGACTGCCGTGGCGGAAGGTGCGGCCGTATTCGCTGAGTCCATTGATTGGGCGTCGCAAAGCCGAGGTCGCAAAACCGCACGCGGCGCGATCAGTGCTAGCGGTAATGTTGGCCTCTCGTTTAATTACACCGCACGAACTCCAGATTCTCGTGCCAAAATCATGGCAATGCTCACCGGAACAGTACTCTCAGGCTCAGAGTTCCAGATCGACAGCCTAGACACTGGTTGGTCGTCAGGACGTGTGATATTGAAAAATGGGGCATCAGTTGAGCTCACCTTGTCGAAGCCTGGAGAAAATACCTTCAAAGTATTTGTTTTCGACGGGAGAGGCGGTTCAATTACCCTAAGCCAAGACAAAATAATAATTACACGTACAGCAGCAAGCATTGACGCAATCCCTGCCTCTCATTCCGTTGGCGTCGAAGCGCGTGAAAAGATAGGTGGTCGTTTGGTCTTGGATCATCTTGTTAGAGAGGGGGATCAATTGCCAAAAAAGGGCAAAAAGATCTTCAAGACCGAAGAATCTTTAAAATCGGGCAGTCCTGGGTCGATAAAACTCAAAATTTGGGAAGGTGAAATTACCGACCCGATTACCGACAACCGCTTTATTGGGATGTTCGAGATTAAGGGGGCTGATTTCGAAGATGGAGTAATCGCTGCTGGAGCGGAGTTGGTTTGCGAATATGAAATTCTGGACTCCGGGAACATCGTGCTTGATGTCACGATCCCTTCTATAAGTGGTTCCTTTCACAGCGGGCGTAACTTCTATTCCCGCCAAGATGGTCAGATTGACTATACGAAGGCGTCGAAGATGGTGGGTGAGCAAACTGAACAAACCTTAAAGCGTCTTGAGGATATAGAATCAAAGGTTGACGACCCTCGCCTGGAACAGGCACGAGGTAAGCTTGAGCAGGCCGCATCGTTGACACCAGGCGAGAGCGACCCCGAAACCGCCAAAAAGGCGATGGACAATGTTCAAGATGCTAAGCGTCTCCTTTCTCTGGCGCGCAAAGACAATTTGAAAGAAATTCGACAACTAGAACTGGAAAAAGTAGTCAACATTTTTGATAATATAGTTCGCAAGCATGCACGCACCTCGGAGGCGTCAACGTTTGATAATCTTACCAAAACCGCCCAGCGTGCGATAGACAAAAATGGAGGCGACTTTGAGTCACATCTTGATGAGTTGCGTAGCAAAAACTTTGGGATACTCTGGAGACAGGATTGGTTCGTGATTGACCGATTCAAGTGGCTTGCCGAGGGATCGTATCTATTCCCTAACGCTCAGGAACATGCAGAATTGGTTGCTATTGGGGTTGGAGCACTCCAAATTAATGATATGGATAAATTGCGCAATGTCGTTGGGCATCTCGACTCCATTAGATTTGGCTCAGTAGATGACGACGAAATGATGGTTGTCGCGAATATAGTACGGAGTTGATAAATGATAGATGCATGGCTACCCATTGGTCACAAGCTACCTGACGGAGCAAAATTTAAGGTAGCGCTCTTTGAGGGGGGTGAGTGGCAAATCCTGGAAACCCAAGGCGGGGGGCGGGCGCTTATAGCCACAGATAACCTTGCCCAAAAATGGGTAGCTTCAGGAATAGTTGCCGATGGTTCACTATTGTCTTTTGCATTTGGCGGCGAAACGCTCTGCTCGATATCGTGTGGGCCAAGCCATACGATCTGTCCCGTATCAGACAGCAGATCTCCTAATACTCGTAGCGAGGCGCTTGCCTTTGCACTTGCTCTTAAAGCGACTCGAACATTTGATAAAGAGTCGCCATTACAAGATGCAATTTATGTGGAAAAAATTAGCCGTTTGTTGCCCACCTACAGCATCAGCTCTCGGGTCGATGATGAAATTGTGCTCGGGTATTGGCTGACTGGTGGTGCTAGGGTCTCGGTAACTTCATTCCGACGTTTATCGCAAATGCTAAGCTGGCTAGGGGGCTCTCAACTTAGATCTATTGTTGAGGCCGCAGGTTTCGAGGTGACTGGAGAGATGCCCAATGGACTTAATCGATCTTTGCCAGCACAGCAAGAAGGGCAGAGCGATGGCCAGGCAAGTCGCAACCAAGTAGGAAATGAAAGCGCTGGCGAAGGCATATTTGAATTGCCAGGACGTCCGGAGCTTGAAAGTTTTTTCAATGAGCACATTATTGATATTGTTCGAAACAGGGATCGGTACAGCGCTCTCGGCATTGGGTTTCCTTCGGCTGTGGTGCTTCACGGACCGCCGGGGTGCGGGAAAACCTTTGCCGTTGATCGGTTGATTGATTTCCTTGGCTGGCCCAGTTTCCAGATCGACGCGTCGAGTGTAGCGAGCCCGTATATTCACGAAACTAGTAAGAAAGTGGCCGATATTTTCGACAAGGCTATGCAGAACGCTCCGTCAGTACTAGTCATTGACGAAATGGAAGCTTTCCTTGCAGATCGCGATATGGGCTCAGGCCATCACCGTGTCGAGGAGGTGGCTGAGTTTCTTCGGCGTATACCAGAAGCCGCAAAGAATGAGGTCTTGATCGTGGCTATGACAAACCGAATCGACATGATCGACCCTGCGATTCTTCGTCGTGGAAGATTCGATCATGTCATTAAGGTTGATTTTGCCAGTGAGGGTGAAGTGCTATCGCTGTTGAACAAGCTCCTCTCTGCATTGCCTAAAGAGATGGATGTCGACCCACTCCCGTTTGCGAAGCAACTCGCAGGCCGACCTCTCTCGGATGTGGCCTTCGTGATACGTGAGGGTGCTAGGTTGGCGGCCAGGTCAAATAAAGCCAGGCTTGATCAAGGGAGTATGTGGGCAGCAATGGAATCAGCTCCTGCACGAGAGCGCGAAGGCGGATCTCAGCAGCGCATCGGTTTTATTTAAACAGGCGGGTTCTCGGCGACTCGTGGCTGGATTTGAGGTGCGTTTATTTAGTTGATGTTGATGTTGAATACCGCTCGTCTTCTCTTCTTAGCTTTTTATCTATTTCTCTATTGGGGGGAGAGGTTATGTCAGATAAAACTGACAAACAAGGTTTTGCTGGATTTGAAGGACTTGTGTCTGACTTAAGTGAAGAGACAAAGCAATCCTCAGGAACGAAGTCTACTTTCACAAATCAGACAAAATCAACTGATAATCGGCAGGAAAACCGAATACCACCTAAATCGCCATCCAATTCTCGAACAAAATCATCCACATGGTATGTTGACGCAGCAGGAAACGTTTTTGACCGAGAACCTGCACAACCATCACAAGCGAAGCCAAACCCACAACAAAAAGATCCTTATGAAGATAAAACACCAAAGAGTCTGATTTATGCTGTTTTAGGTATTGGTCTTATAGGGTTTGTTTGTTACCAAACATTGGCATATTTTGAAAATAAACGACCAGCAGTATCAGCGCCTTCTGCCGCTGTGACAACTGAGCCGGTTTCAGTTCCATCACAAGAGCCACCAGTCACAATACCAAAACCTGAACAACCAAAGATCCACAAAAAGAATGTAACTAAAAATACTGAAATCAACGAAGAAATGCCGCCAGTTGGAGATGGCCTCGTATTTAATAATAGTCAGATTGCGTACTGCCAAGCACAAAAAATTAGAATAACGGCGATGAAGTCCGTATTAGATGATACAGACAAAGGTGACATTGACACCTTTAACAATGCGATAGCAGACTTTAATAGCCGATGTGCACATTATAAATATAGAAGAGGTTCTCTCGAATATGTGAGAGATAAAGTCGAGGCCAACAGATATAACATCGAAAGTGAAGGGAAAAGAGTAATTACCAGCCTGCATTAGTGAACCATGAGGAAGGTGTCTGCTATATGCCATCACAGAATAAATTATTAACTTCATTGCATTTTAATCTTTTTTATCTATTCGGTGCTACGACACGAGATAATAGACAAAAAATAGTCGAATTAATTGACGATAATCTCTCAGTTGATCCTGTGATATGTGAAACAGCTCGTTCAGATCTAACTAATCCTCGGAAACGTACAGCTTATGAAATGTCGTGGTTGCCTGGAATATCACCAAAACAAGCTTTGCATCTTATTGACCTAGTAGTTACTAATCCAGGCGCAATAATAACGGGAAACTATCCGGAACTATCTCATGCTAATTTATTTGCCGCAATAATTGAATGTCATAATAATGGCCGTGAAGGCTACATTTTGTCGGACTTGATTTGTAATTTGGCGAGAATTTTCGATAAGATTAATACTTCGATAATTCAACGTGATATCAATGAAGATCGTGCAATTTCCGGATTTCCGGCAGTGACAAACCCAGAATTCATCGAGAACGAGCTCAATGAAAGAAAACAATATTATTGTAAAGCAATAAAGGATGCGCTTGATGCCGTTTCAACTCAAGAATTAATAAAAATAATGATTAAAATTGTCGGTGAGGCTACCAGTAATGGTAACCAGCACGCTCCATTATTAATCGATGAGTTAGTTGATATTTATGAAGTAGAAGTACAGGGATTTCTCGATAAGGAATTTGCCAACGCTCAAACAATAGTTGATACAATAAATAATTTGGACAAGTCTGATAGTAATCAAATATCTAATAATTTGGACAAATTGGAAGCAGTTGCCAGGAACTGGAATAGAGTTGCGCAACCGATTAAAGTTAATGCAAAAGCACGAGGTATTGAACATGATTTTAGTTCTAAATTTGCGTATTTAATACGGAAACTAGCCTTGAGCCTATTTAACGAACATGACAAGTTGGCCGAGTCCAGACGGTTAACAATGTTATTGAATGAAGTTTTTACAGAATTACCTGAAATAGCTGAGTTAACATTAGCAGATATTACTACACTTACCGATATTGAATCAAGTCGCCGAGAAAGGGATATTCTAAAGCCTATTTATGAAGCGTGTGATACGGCGGTAAAAAATATTGAAAGCAACCCAGGTAAAGCCAACCAATATGCAAAAAATATTTTACACGAAACTATTAAAACATTTTCAGATGTTGTTGGGAAATCTATTCAACAATCCGTGGTGCAAGATGCTAAAAACACCGTCGCGCTTGTAGTTATGCGGTGTGCAATAGCGTATGGTAATAAAACCGAAGATTGGAAGGAATGTGTTGAACTATTAGAGAAAGCACTGCCTTATGCAGAGGAGCATGAACTTATTACAAAAATAGAGGATAACCTCCAAACTACTAGGACTAATAGCAGGCTTATTGGTGATTTCAAGCCAGTGTCATCAGCACCTCCACTACGTACTATCAATGGTATTGGTTTTACATTATACGGCGAATCTGATAATGATCCGAGTACCTGCACTTACTCCGCAACTTATTATTTCTGTTTTTTCTTTGTACCATTAATTCCAATCTGCCGATACAGAGTTACACTTACAAGTGTTGGACATTATTTATTCCGTGGTAAGGGACCACTTAGAACTTTTGATAAAGTCCATTTGGCAATTGCTATTGCAATAATTTTATGGATCATTATCAGTGCTAATAGCTCCTAAATAATTTATTTCACTTGATATATTGGGGACACAAGGATTGGGACAAAACAAAAGAGTGGCTCAATCCGGTCATCCAGAAATCAGGACCGAATGATAGTTTTTATAAGGACTTAGCAGCGAGACGGCTCGAAAAAATAGAATATTAACTGGGGCCAGGTGCTATTAAGTAATTCAGCAGGGAAAAGGGGGAATTATGAGATTCGTAAAAACCGCGTTGATGGTAATAATGCTCGTGCTGGCCTGCAACTCAATAGGTTTCGCGGTTGAGGACCCTGCCACCCTTATCAGTCAATTAAACTGGACAAAAGGGCCAAACACGGCGAGCATCGGCCCCATGGCGAGCTTACAGCTCCGGCCAGGGTATGTTGCCATTGACGGCAATGACGCCAGACGACTCTTAGAGGCCATGCAGAACCTGACCAGTGGCGGTGAACTCGCCTTGGTAGGCAAGAAGGGTCTGGACTATTTTGCCGTCTACTACTTTGACGACATAGGTTATGTCAAGGATGATGAAAAATCCAAAATCGATGCTGACGCACTTCTTGACCAGATAAAGAAAAACAACGTGAAGGCGAACGAAGAAAAACAGAAGAAAGGCTGGCAAACAATGGAAGTCGTCGGATGGGCAATATCTCCGAGATACAACTCGCAGACCCATAATCTCGAGTGGGCAATAAAGTTTAAAAGTGGCGATGGACAGGATGTCGTAAACTACAATACCAAATATCTTGGCAGACATGGCGTTATGAGGATAGTTCTCGCATGCAATCCTGCAGAACTTGATTCCACCATAGCCGACTTTCAGGGAGTCATGTCTGAATTCAAGTTCACACAGGGTAATTCGTACACTGAGTTCGTACAAGGTGACAAAGTTGCCAAGTATGGTCTGGGTGCTTTGATTGTCGGTGGTGCCGCCGCAGCAGCTGTGAAGGGAGGGTTGTTTAAATACCTGGGCAAATTTATATTTGTCATTGGGGCAGCAATCCTTGCTTCTGCAAAATCCATGTTTGGAAAAATCACTGGACTTTTCAGTAAGAAATCGAGCAATTAATGTCAGATAATCAATTTTTATATTTCGTACTGGTGCTTATCTATCTTTTTGAATGTATCATTTGGGTTAATTCAACTGGGATAGCATTCAAAAAAGGTTTCAAGTCCTGGAAAGTGGTTTTCCCAAACACCTTATTGGGGAACGAACGCGGCGGGTTGGCATTTGCTTACCCGTTGCCGTCTCTGGGACGATTTTACATCAGCCACATTACACCTGTCTCCTTTTCCCCGGAAGGCATTGTTAATTTTTCACTGGAAACCTTGGCAAAAAAGATTCCCAAAGTGGTTGTCAGCCTAAAGTTTTTTGCCTACAAGGACATTCATTCGGCAGAAAACAAAGGCAGCGATATTTGGATAAATGATGAAATTTTCTGCAAATGCGGCTCCCATGTTCAAGCAACACTGACTGTGAATGCAGTTAATTTTTTACTTAAAAATGGCAATAAGGAAAAGCATATTTGCAAATATTTCGATTCACTGTTTAACATCGACAGCATAAAACGACTAATAGGAGAATTTGACGTTACAACAAAATTTTTAAATATAATTTGCAATACACAATATGTAATACTATTTTTAATATCTCCGATACTGGTTTATTTCTTCGGTTCCGTTTTGATAATATGGTCTGCGGCCTATCTTTTTGCGTCAAATATTATTTTAATTTATATGTTTTATGCAGCGCATAAACATCTACTACCAGACTTAAAAAAGGAAAGATTAACTGATGCCGTGAAAATGTTTTTATGCCCACCGCTGTCTATACGTGCAGTTGATATTATATCTTTACCCTTTATCTCTAACTATCACTCTATTGCTGTTGCCTACAGCACCCTTGACAGCAGCAGATTCGAGTCTTTTGCCAAGCAAGCTCTATTGTCATACAACTTTCCAAATCATATTTTACAAGATATTGAATATAAACAAGTGTTTGAGTGGCATATGTCTTCCATGAATACCTCAGCAAAAGCATTTATCGAGAAAATAGGACTGGATGTTAACAAACTACTGGAAGCCCCTGAGCGTACTGACGATATCAACTCTTTTTGCCCCAGATGTCATAGTCAGTTTACCTTCAAGGATGGTCAGTGCTCTGAATGTTCAGGAGTTCAGTTAATAGGTTACGCCGGAGGTAAAAATGAATAGCAGCGTTGCTTTTTTTTTATGGATTGTAGCATTTGGTATTGGTTACTGGCTCATCAGCTTTTTGTTTTCTAAATTCCAGAAAACCAATATTACTGTAGAGAATAAATACCACGGCGAGCAAAATAGTGACCTTAGTAATCAAAGTAGTGACCAGACCAATCAAAAAAATCAGTTTTATAACAAAAGTAATCTTGAGAAGGAGCTGTTTGCTCATTATTGTGAGTTATTTGGGTTAAATGGCGACACATCCATTCACAACATCAAGAATAAATATAGAGAATTACAAAGCAAATATCATCCTGACAAAGTGAGCCATCTGGGGCGCGAGTTTACGGAGGTTGCAGAACAAAAAACCAGAGAGTTGAACGAGGGGTATTCATTTTTCAAGAGTATTTTTGATTTTAAATAATTTCATCCACAGAACATTTTGAGCGGCTGTAATTTCATCTCGGAGGGTAGTAGATGGCGTGGTATCTGCGAAAATCGGTGAAAGTGGGGCCTGTGCGGTTCAACCTGTCCAAGAGCGGCATCGGTACCTCCGTAGGGGTGAAAGGGTTCCTGGTCGGCGTCCGCCCCAACGGGAAAAGTTACATTCACGCCGGCCGTTATGGACTTTACTACAGACAGGAACTTGGCGGCGGAACGGGAGGGGGAAGAACTTTTCCTCAGACGCGACCGCAGACTCCCTCCTCGGCCTACGTTGAACCCCTCAAGCCCGGCACCATCGAATACACCACGGCCTCCTCCCAGGAGTTGGTTTCGCAATCCAGGAAAGACCTGCTCGACAAGCTCAACCACTCCTACAGCACCGTAAGGCTCGATTACCTCTGAGGAGGATCGGCGTCTTGCCATCAATGGTGGCCTTCCAGAGCAGTCCCCTTCCCGGAAGTGCCAAATTCGGGCTATCCTCGACCGGCTTGTACACAATGCCTATAAGCTCGATCAAAAACAGCTGAATCGATGCGGTGAAGAAAATCTACCATTGAGGCGCTACCTGGTCGCAATCCCCGGAACGCTGGTCGCAATCACAGCGGAACGGCGGTCGCAATCACGTCAGGTCACCCGGTCGTAATCCTCGGAATACGCAGTTAGCAAGTTTCGCGACATGGGCGCTCAGGCAGAGCTCCCTGATTCAACGAAATAATGCTGAGCGCTATATAATCAGAGGTGACGGTTGAGGGTAGACGGGACGGTGATAATGTATTATATATACGCCAATGGGCCAGCCCTGAACTGCGGTCTGAGCTTTTAGACACTTTTGCAAAAAGTTCTTGCGATCTATGAACCATAGAGCAGGTATTTGGTCGGTGAGTTTTTAGACAGATGGGTAAATTTGTTTTTTGGACAAAAAATGGAGCTGATGTGGGCCTACAGATAGGTAAAACAAGCCTTGGCAGTCACTCACTCACCCACTGTCTAGTGTATCCAACTAATATAAGGTATCGCTCCATCCATTTCACCCCGGGGCAGGCATACGACGAGTGCGACAACGGCAACCGCTCGGCGGTGCACTGGGACATGGTGAAGATCCTGACCGGCGACGGCGAGCTCTGGTTCGACGACATCCTGATCCAGAAGGACGGCCGCTTCGTGCACGGGCCGCTTCTGGGTCTCAACCCGAGTGAGTAAGCCATGCTTTTGGAGATCAACCCCGACAATCCGCAGCCGCGACTGATCGCCAAGGTCGTGGAAACCCTCAAAAACGGGGGGGTGGTAGCCTACCCGACGGACACCACCTACGGTATCGGCTGCAGTATCTTCTCCAAGAAGGGGATCGAGCGGATCTACGCCATCAAGCAGCGGGAGCGCAAGAAGCCGTTCTCCTTCATCTGCTCGGACCTCTCCGAAATCGCGCGCTACGCCAAGGTGAGCAACTACGCCTTCAAGCTCCTGCGCCGCCTGCTGCCGGGCCCCTACACCTTCGTCATGGAGGCCAATTCCGTGGTGCCCGATCTGCTTTTGACCAAGCAGCGCACCGTCGGGATCAGGATGCCGAACAACAAGATCTGCCTTGCGATCGTGAAGGAGCTGGGGCACCCGATCGTCACCACCAGCGCGAACCTATCCGGCGAGGATCCGATCGGGAACCCCTGGCAGGTGGAGTGCGACCTCGGCAAACTGCTGGATCTGGTAATCGATGGTGGAGACCTTTCCGCCGATGTGAGTTCGGTCGTCAGCATCATCGGCGACCTCCCCGAGGTGCTGAGAAAGGGCGTCGGGGACGTGAGCTGGTGCGAGTGACGGGCGGGCTTGGCCCGGGGGGACTACGGCATGCGTAAGAGGACGGTCCGAACCGGGTTGAAGTTCATGCTGGCCGGGATTGTCTGCGTCACGGTCGCGACTTTTTTCCCCGCGGAGGCGGCGAGCCTTTTGCTGCTCGGCATCGGCGGCGACCTGCGGATCACCTTCCTCGGCTTTTTCCTGGGGGGGGCGTGCGGCGGTTGCGGGGTGCTCGTTTCGGCTGTGGGGCTCTTGCAGTCAGGTGGCGACGAGCCCGGGGTGCGCCTGGCTCCCACGGTACTGCTGCTGATCTCCCTGGTGTTTCTCTTCTTCGTCTTTGCCTACAACGCGTTCACCAGCGCGCCCCAAGCCCCCGCGCTGCCGCGGGGCGAGAGCATAAACATCTGAATCCGCTTCGCCTCTCCTCCAGACAGCATGAAGGCAATTAACCGCATGGTGATGCATCGCTTGCGTCTCCATGCCTCCCCCTGAGGAAGTCACTATGCCCGAACAGTAACTGTTCAATGGCGCGAAGGACCGCCGGTATAACTCCCTTGTTCCGTGCCGACCTGATAGGGTCTGACCAAAACTTGCATTCACCTTCGGGGCTCTCCATGTGAATGTGCGTTGGCTAGTTTCCTTCGTCCGAGTAAAAGTGGCAGCGATAAGCTCCGATTCTTAGCACAGTAGGCATGGCCATCAGCGGACGAAAATTTGCCAATTTATTCCTTGCTTTCTATACCGGCATTGCTCTGTTTACGCAACATGTGATTTTGTCAGCTACTCTTTGCAACTTGGGGGGACACAGGGCGTGCATAGAACTTGGTTTAAATGGCCTCGGCTATGTTGAGGCGGTATCAGCATCCGGGGGTTTTGCTGGTCATGCCGGCGGCAGCATGATATATTCTTACGACTATTAACCATGATAATGGAGGGTGCCATGTTCCGTCTTACCATTCATACGGCCTTTGCGGCGGCCCACAACCTGACCCACTACCAAGGCGATTGCGAAAATCTGCACGGCCACAACTGGAAGGTGGAAGTCTCCATCACCACCAACAAGCTGGACAAGGCGGGGCTCGGCATCGACTTCAAGATACTGAAGAAGGAGACCAACGCCCTTCTGAAGACGTTGGATCACAAGTACCTGAACGAGCTCACCCCCTTCGCCGAGCTCTCCCCCTCCTCGGAGAACATCGCCCGCTACCTCTACGGGGAACTGACCAAGATCTTCGGGTCCAAAACGGTGCAGGTCGAGAAGGTGACGGTCTGGGAATCCGACTTCGCCGCGGCGACCTACTATGAATAAGCTTCCGGCTGCCCTGGTCGAGTGCTTTTCCTCCATCCAGGGGGAAGGTGTGCTGGTCGGCCTGCGCCAGGCGTTCCTCAGGTTCTCCGGGTGCAACCTGAACTGCACGTTCTGCGACACTCCCGGCATGAGCGAGGCCCCGCCGGGTTGCCTCCTGGAGCAGACCCCGGGCAAGCGCGATTTTTCCACGGTGGAAAACCCGGTGCACTGCGAGCAGATCGTGGCGCTAATCGCCGGCTGGACCCGCGGCTGGCCCGGCATTCACCACTCCATCAGTGTTACCGGCGGCGAGCCGCTGCTGCACGGGGCGCACCTGCGCGACTGGCTTCCCGAACTGCGGCGCCTGCTCCCCATCCACCTGGAAACCAACGGCACCCTTCCGGATGCCTTGGCTCCCCTGATCCCGCACCTTGACTATATCGGCATGGATATCAAGCTCCCCTCGGCCTCGGGGTGCCCGGGTCTTTGGGAGGAGCACCAGCAGTTCCTGGAACTTGCTGCGCAGCGCAAGGTCTACGTCAAGGTGGTGATGGACCAGAGCACCAGGGACTGGGAGATCGAACGGAGCTGCGAGCTGATCGCCCGCGTCAGCCGCGCCATCCCGCTCATCCTGCAGCCGATGACGCTCCCCGACGGGACCATCTCCATCTCTTCCCAGTGCACGCTCGAGTTTCAGGAGATAGCCGGCGCCAGGCTCGACGAGGTGCGGGTCATCCCCCAGACCCACAAGTTTCTGGGGGTGCTGTAGCTGCCAGAGGCGTGATGAGTGACCTGTGATTTGTCATAAAAACGGGCGGGGAAGCGAGCTGCGTGTTGCAAGGACCTGCATTTGGCCGTAAATCACAGATCACCCGTCACGCATCATGCGTTTTCTCGCTAAAGGGACTCTCGCTTCGGGAGCCCCTTTTCTCTTGTCCGGCATTTCTGTTATAATGAAACGTTGCTGGTGATCCAAAGGGGGCACGGTTGAACAGTCTGGCAAAACGAGAAGAGATGGTGGCGGTCCTGGAAGAGCTTTCCGGACACTACCTCAAAGGGAAGGGGAGGGCGCTGCGCCTCTGCCTCATGGCCCTTTTGACCGGCGGGCACATCCTCCTTGAGGACATCCCGGGGCTGGGCAAGACCACCATGGCGCTCGCCTTCGCCAGTTCGCTCGGGCTCTCCTTCGGGCGGGTACAGTGCACCAGCGACCTGCTCCCCTCGGATATTACCGGGCTCTCCATCTTCGACCGGGTCGAGGGGCGCTTCACCTTCATCAAGGGGCCGATCTTCAACAATATCGTGCTGATCGACGAGATCAACCGCGCCATGCCCAAGACGCAGAGCGCGCTTTTGGAGGCGATGGAGGAGCGGCGGGTCACGGTGGAAGGGGTGACCTACCAGCTTCCCGACCCGTTCCTGGTGCTCGCCACGCAAAACCCGGTGGAGCAGGTCGGCACCTTCCCGCTCCCCGAATCCCAGATGGACCGGTTCATCATGAGGACCGGCATCGGCTACCCCCCCGAGGAGATCGAAAAAGGGATCCTGATGCACGGCTCCATCAGGGACCAGATCCTGCAGATCCCCGCCATGGTGAGCCACGATGACCTGCTGGCGGCCATAGCCACGGTACGGCGCGAGGTCTACTTGGGAGAAAAGGTGACCGACTACGTCTACGCCATCATCGCCGCCACCCGCAACCACCCGCTGATTCTCACCGGCATCTCCACGCGCGGCGGTATCGGCCTCGTCGATGCCGCTAAGGCCGCCGCATTCCTTGCGGGGAGGCCGTTCGTGGTCCCCGAGGACGTGAGGGAGGTGGCCTCCGTGGTCTGCGCGCACCGCCTGATCTTCCGACCCGAGCAGGAAGGGGTGGACAAGGAGCAGATATTAAAGGCACTACTCAAAGAGATTCCGCTCCCTCTCATATAAAGCTCACCAAAGGGGGGGGGCTGTACGTGGCGATCACCCTCCTCCTGGGGGTGGCCGCCGTCAACACGGGAAACAACCTCCTCTTTCTGGTCGTCTCGGCCATGCTCGGTTTCATGGCGGTCTCGGGGCTGCTCGGCTGGCTGAACATTCGCGGGCTCTCGGTCTCGGTGCTCTGCCCCGACGAGGTGTACGCCGGGGTGCAGACCCTCTTGTCCATCCGCATCGAAAACAGGAAGAAGCTGCTCCCATCCTTCCTGATCACCGCGAGCCTCTCGGGAAACCCCGCCTCCTTCATCCTCCTGGATCCCGGCCGCCCCGAGACCGGGACGCTCCTCTTCGTCTTTGCCGGGCGCGGGCTGCACGGCGTCCCGGTCGCCCTGATCAGCTCCCCTTTCCCGGTCAACTTCTTCGTGCGCCACATCAGGATGCCGGTTTCGGGCCTTTTCCCGGTCTTTCCCGCGCCGCGCCCGTCGGCCCAACCGGTTGCGGGAGGCAAGCCGGATGCCGGTTCGGCCCTAAGCCAGCGGGCTGCAGGCTACGACGGGGAACTGGCGAAGATCTCGGACTACCGGGGCGGCGAGTCGCTCAAGCTGATCCACTGGCGCCTCTCCGCCAAGCACGAGGACTTCAAGGTGAAGCACCTGACGGCCAACGCCTGCGACCCGGTCCTGCTCGAGCTGGACCGCTTGCCGGGCCGGGACCTCGAAGAGCGACTTAGTCATTGCACGTTTCTTATCAACCGCCTGGTGCGGGGAGGGCGCCCCGTCGGGTTGCAGCTCGCGCACCGGGTCATAGCGCCCGCCTCAACCAGAGTGCACCGGCTGAAACTGCTCGGGGAGCTTGCCGTCTATGGTCAGGATTAAATCGGTACTGAGCGCGCTGTCGGTGCTGGTCGCCCTGATCGGGTACCTGCCGCTGGAGCCCTATCTCGACCCCTTTGCCAGGTGGTTCTTTCCGGCGGCGCTCGTCTTCGGTCTCATTGAGCACAGGAGGGGGCGCTTTCTCTCGGGGCGCATCCTCACCCCGGTTTCCATCCTGCTCTTTCTCTATTTAGCCGCCTCTTTCAGCCGGGAGAACATGCTCCTGGTCACCGCCGATCTCCTGGTGGTCTTTCTCGCCATCAGGATGCTTAGTGAGAGAAGCGGCAGGAACTACCTGCAGGTCTTTGCCCTGTCGCTTTTCTGTCTGGCGGCCTCGTCACTCTACAACCTCACGGCGCTCTTCCTGGTCTACCTGCTCACCCTCTTGCTGTTGCTGGCGGTTTCACTGGTGATCCTTACCTTCCACTCCCACGATGCCGAGATCGCCCTCACCAGAGCCGAGCTGAAGAAGGTGCTGACGGTGTCGGGGCTGATGCCGGTGGCCGCCCTCCCCATACTGCTCTTTCTCTTCGTCTTCCTGCCGAGGACGCAGTACCCGCTCTGGGATTTCCTGAACCGCGCAGGGGGCTCGAGCACCGGATTCAGCGAGACGGTGAGCCCCGGAGCCGCGGCGAGCGTTTCCGAGCTGAAGAGTGTGGTGTTCCGGGCCATCTGCCACCGGGTGCCGGAGTCGAGACTCTACTGGCGCGGCATCGTCTTGAACGGCTTCAGGG